>Ga0185299_10000649_pt1 | contig 86202 bp, 80 predicted proteins | sample PaiPotPPA55metaG_FD_128002 | JGI IMG/M metagenome (GOLD analysis project Ga0185299, IMG submission 128002) | Iron sulfur acid spring bacterial and archeal communities from Banff, Canada, to study Microbial Dark Matter (Phase II) - Paint Pots PPA... ...
CGGCAACGGCTCGACCACCGCCACCTGGGTGGTCACCGGCCTGGCGCCAGGCACCTATGCGGTCGAGGCGTCCTGGGGACCGTATTACAACCAGTCGACCAATGCCCCCTACGCCATTTACGATGGCTCAACCCTGGTTCAAACGGTGACCGCCGATCAGACGAAGACACCGAGCGGCGCCAGTGCCGGCGGGGTGCCGTTCCAGATCCTGACGCATGTCACGATCACGAGCGCCACGCTGACGGTGGTGCTGAGCAACAGCGGCAACAACGCCTATGTCATCGCGGACGCGCTGCGCGTGGAATAGATTGAGCAGGCGTTCGCATGCCCACTGCTCAGGCAGGCGTCGGTCAAGCCTAGCATGCTGTGCGTGCCTGAGGCAGAAGTGCAAGAAACGGAGCATCAGGGGGGCCGATAAGATACTCATGGGCGCGCGGGCCCAAAATAGCCTGTTTGCAGGCGAATGCGAACCATCCGGGCCAGACAGGTGTCCGCGGTTGTCCGATCTCCGTCCGCCAGAGCGGCTTCGGCCTGCGCTTCGAGAACATCGGCCGCCAGCATTTGCATTTGATGCCGTTCGGCCAGGTCGAGAGCGAGATTGAGGACGGCGTGCAGCCTGCCCCGTTCATCCCGGCTCATGAGCCAACGCGCGTAGCTGAGCCGGCACAGGACGCGCTCGTAAGGAAGCCCGCTCCGATCATACGACTCCAGCAAGGCGGCATAGGCAGCCGGCAGGGTCCCCTCCTCCGGGTTTTGCAGACGCAGATAATCGAGCCGCATGCGCTCGCGCGCCAGTTCGCTCCAGCAATGTTCGGCGGCATAAGGCGGCTGGTACAGGAGGCTGCGCAAGTCAATGGCAGACAATTGCCCTGCGCGCAGCAGGCATTCAAAGACGTGCATCCATTCGTAGACGTCCACGGGAACCAGCGCTCGCGCCAAGGCCGTGGCCTCGTCCAGGCGACCGGCAAGACAAAGCGCGTGGCAGCGGTAGGCTTGCCACAAGCTGTTCCACGGATGCGCCGCCACGCGCTGATCCAGCAGCGGCGTCAAGCGACCGAGGGCCAGCAAGGCGTCGCCGCGCAAAGAGGCATCGCTCTCTCGATACGTCGTCAAAGCCTCGTCGTACTGGCCGAGCATTTCAAAGCAAATGGCCAGGCTGCGGTATCGGCCGAAACCCGGCCACAGGGGCGCACGCCGCCGGTCCTGCTCGGGGAAAAACCGGAGCAGAAGATCGCGCTCCAGAGCCGGAGCCAGAAAGCGGTGCTTCGGGTTTTCCAGGGCCACGTAGGTGCTATCCGCCTCATTCCATAAACCGGCATCGCAGTAGGCATGGAACAGCTCAATCTCCTCCCGGGCTTGCTCGAGCGTCTCGGGCCGCGCGCGCTCGGGTCGGCCGCGCAAGAACCCCGCGCGGGCCAGGGCATTCTGCTCCTGTCCGGCTGGCCCCAGGACGAGGCCAAAGCCGCGGCGTACGAGCGGATGCGCGTCAATGACGACCATATCCTGACGGACTCCGCCGCGCACGCGTTCCAGCAAGCGCAGGTCGATCAATTCCTGAAGCTGCCTGGCCAGCCAGTGCGGTGGCCGTTCGTCAAACGGTTGGTAGTCGCGTTTCCATGTATCGCGCAGCAGAACCTTGACCGGCTTGCTGGCGAGATACTCCAGCAGCCGGGCTTCGCTGGGGGGTTCGCGGAATGCGGTCGCCAGTGCCAGGATGTCCTGGGCAGCGAGCGCGAGCGCCGCCTGGTAGGCCGCGAGCACGCGCGCCACCCTTTGCTCTTCCGCGCTGGCATCAGGACTCGCTGCCGCTGCTGGCAGTTCACGCCAGCGCCCAGCCGCCGCGTCTGCAAAGCGCACGAGATAAGTCGCCAGCAGTTCGACGGCCTTGGCGTGATACGCACAGAAAGCGGCCGCCTCATCCTGTTCCGCCGTGGAGCCGCGCACGCCAAGGCTGGCAAGTAGTTCGCGGCCACTGACTTCGTCCAGTCCGCCCAGGGCGATCAGGCGTTTGCCGCGGCGCTGTTCCAAGTCCGGAACGGGAAACCGCGTCGTCAGCACGGCTACACCCGGCATCGGCCGGCTGGCGATTTCCTCAAGCAGGCGGCCAAGCTCGGGATGCACGAAGCGGCCCAACCAGGGGCCCGTGTCGTGCTGGACGATCTCAGCGCCGTCAAGAATAATGGCCCAGCGCTCGCGGCGCAGAATCGGCAGCAGCCGATCGACACAATAGCTGGCCGATAGTTCGCCGGGCTGCTGCAAGCCTGCCGCATACGCATAAAGCTCGCGCAAGCATAAATCAGCGCTCCTGCCGCGGTAGAAGCTCCACAGGAAAACACCGTCGACAGCGGCTGGTGTGGCCGCCAGCTCTTCTAACCAGTGCTGCACGATAGCAGTCTTCCCCTGTCCCCCTTGACCGACCAGGGCTACGAGCGTCAGGTCTTGATCGTGCAGCGCTTGCCGCAGTACGCCCAGTTCCGCGTGCCGGCCAAAGAAGCGGTACGGCAGGGAAGTGCAGTGGTGAATGCAGAAAGGACGGCTAGGCATCACGTTTCGCTGGCTTCCGCCAGGCGCTGTCTCTTCCAGGCGATCACTTCGCGAAGAATATCGTCCAGTTGATATTCCGGCGTATAGCCGATCATGGCGCGGATACGTGTCAGATCGGGGACGCGGGCGCGAATGTCTTCAAAGCCGGGCGCATACGCTTTTGCATAGGCGATGTGCTCGATGGCCAGGCTGGGATCAACCAGGCGGGCAACGCGTTCCGCCAGTTCGCGAATGCTCACCGCTTCATCACTGCCGAGATTAACGACCTTCCCGGTAGCGGCTGGACAATCCATAAGCTTGAGGATGCCGCGAACAATGTCCAGGACATGCGCGAAGCAGCGCACCTGCCGGCCGTCGTCATAAACCACGAGCGGGCCGCCGGTCAACGCCTGGTCGACGAAGCGCGGCAGCACCATGCCGTAGCGGCCCACCTGGCGCGGGCCGACGACGTTGAAGAATCTACCCACCACCACCGGCAGGCCGGAACGCTGGAAATAGCTCAGCGCCAGGTACTCATCCAGGGCCTTGCTGCACGCATAGATCCAGCGGCCCTTGGAGGTCGGTCCCAGGACCAGGTCATCTTCCTCGCCCAGGGGCAGCTTGGGATTCTTGCCATAGACCTCGCTGGTGCTGGCCAGAAAAACCGGCTTTTGCCGGGCATCCAGGAGACGCAAGATCATCTCGGTCGGGCCCACGTGCGTGGCGACCGTCAGCGCCGGTTCGTCCAGCACCAGGCGGACGCCCACGACCGCAGCCAGATGAAACACTTCCTGCGCTTCTTCCAGCAACTCCGCCAGGCGCTGTTCATTGGTGATGCTATCGACGATAACCTGAAGCTGCGGGTGATCGTGAACGCGCTGCAGGTTGCTCATGGAGCCGGTTGAGAGATCGTCGAGCACCAGCACGCGTCGCCCCCTGGCGAGGAGCGCCTCGACAAGATGGCTGCCGATGAATCCTGCTCCGCCGGTAACCAGGCTGGTTTTTTGCATAGATTGGTGAGTGGTGAGTGGTCAGTGGTGAGTGGTCATTCGACCGCGCACCCCCGCGACTCAAAACTCACGCTCCCACATCCACCACTCACCACTCACCACTCACTTACTCACCACTCACTACTCGCCAAGCCGAAACAGCTTCCGCAGCGCATCGAGCAAGTTATGGCCGCCGCCTTCGTGAACTTCCTCAGAGAGCGCCGAGATGGGGCCGTGCAGGAACTGGTTTTGCAGCAAGCGGAAGGCGCCTTCGATGTAGGCGCGGTCCTCATTCGTGAGTTGGCCGTTCAAGCGGCTGAACAACTGCCGCACGATGGCCTGCCGCTTTGTCTCCAGCTCCTGCGTCAGCCGGGCGATCACCGGGCCGTGCCGGCGCCGTGACCACTCCTTGGAGAAGCGTCGCGCCTCCTCTTCGACGATGGCCTCGGCGGGAGCGATCTGTTTTTGCCGGTCGCGCAGGGTCTGCTCGCGTATGCGCTTGAGATCGTCGATGTTGAACAGGCAGGTGCTGTCGCCGTCGTGAATCCGCGCATCGAAATCGCGCGGCACGGCAATGTCGAGAATGACGACCGCGGCGCCCGCGCGCTTCGGTCGAATCCGTTGATAGCGCTCCAGCGTCATGATCGGCTCCGGAGCGCCGGTGGTGCTCAGCACAATGTCTGAGTCGCCGACGGCTTCATCCAGTTGCTCCCAGGCAACCGCCCGGCCGCCGCAGGCGGCGGCGATTTCTTGTGCCTTTTCGGGGCTGCGATTGGCGACCCAGATCCGCCGCGGCTTTAGCTGCCGCAGATGCCGCAACGTCAGCTCTCCCATTTTGCCCGCGCCGATCACCAGTATGGTCTTGTCATCGAAGCGATCGAACACCTGGCGTACGTAATCCACCGCCGCGCTGGACACCGATACCCGACCATGGGCAATGCCGGTCTCCGTGCGCACGCGTTTGGCAACGGCATGGGCGTGCTGGAAGAGCGCGTGCAGCACCGGTCCGACGGCGCCGCGCGCGTGCGCGGTTTCGTAGGCGCGCTTCACCTGGCCGGCGATCTGGCCCTCGCCGACGATCATGCTGTCCAGGCCGGCGACGACGCGGAACAGGTGAAGCACGACGTCCGCCAGGCGATGCTCATAAAAATGCGGCGCCAGCTGATCCCTGGCAAGCTGGTGAAATTCCGCCAGGAACTCGGTGATGAGTGCGCCATCGAGCGTCAAGACCGCGTCGGGCCGCGCCAGGTAAAGCTCGACCCGGTTGCAGGTGCTGAGAATCACCGCCTCGCAGCCGTACCGCGCCGTCAGGTCGTCGAGCGCGCGTATCAGTTTGTCCTGGTCGAAGGCGACCTTCTCGCGCAACTCCACCGTTGCTGTGCGGTGGCTGCAACCAACGGCCAGGAGCATCATGGTATGCCTCCCGGTTTATGCTGATGCGAGGTGACCAGGGTGACGAGCAGCAGAGCGAACGCCATGATCGTCAAGAAAGCCACGCGCTTACCGCGCAGGCGGAATCCATAGCGAAGATAGAGTACGATGGCGAAGACGATCCAGAGCACGATCGTGCTCAGAATGCGCGGATCCGTCCAGCCTTGAAGCTGGACGTGGTCCTGGGCCATTTGCACGAGACCAATAATCAGGCCGATGGTCAAGAGAGGGAAGGCCCAGTTGATGCCGCGCCGGTTCATGTTCTCCAGCCGCTCCAGGTTCGGCAGCGGCACACCGTCGCCAGGCAAGGTCTTTGTCATGAGTCTCCGTGACTGGACCAGGTACATGATGCTGGCGACAAAGGCGACCGATACCCCGACGGCCGCCAACAAAAACAAGGCGATGTGCGCCAAGTTCCAAAACTGTAAGGGATCCACGGGAATTGTCACGCCGTGGGCCGAGTCCCCTGCACTGCTGACGCCAAACGCCTGCGCGAGCCCAATCAAGCCGATAATCACCGGTAAAACGAACAGTCCCCACGCCAACCGGCGATAATGGAGAGACCCATAAAGATAGAAGGTCGCCAAAATCCAGGCCAGAAACAGCAAGGACCCCGCTTGCGAGTCCAGCGTCAAACGTTGCACTAGAAAATAAATCGTATGGGCCAACAATCCGGCCGCGCCGAAAAGGGTAGCAAGGTAGCGGAGCGCCGGCCGCTGGACCAAGAGCAGCGTCAGTTCCAGCAGCCACGCCACCGAGTAGCTGGCGGCGAAGCAGAAAATGGTTACGCGATCGAGGGGCATGATTGGTGCATTATAACAGGGGTCAGGGTTAGCAGTTGTCATTGGTCATTGGTCATTCGTCATTCGCGAATGACGAATGACCAGTGACCAATGACCCACGACCCTAACTTCTATTCCTTAGGTTTTTCCGGCCCGAACTCGCCCAGCTTCTTGTGCAGCGTGTTGCGGTTGATGCCGAGGCGGGAGGCCGCCTTGACCTGGACGTTGTCGCACAGTTGCATGACCTGCTCGATCAATTCGCGCTCGACGCCGCCCACCAGGCGCTCGTAGAGATTGCCTTCCTCCCCGGGCAGGCTCTGAATTCCGGAACGAACCAGGATTTGAATCAGGCTGTGGAGATCCCCGCCGCGGGCGCCGGCCGGGCGCAAGCGGCGTCCGCCCTGGGAGGGCAGGGAGAGCATTTCCGGTTTCACGGCGCCGCCCGCCGACATGACGACGGCGCGCTCGATGTAGTTTTCCAGCTCGCGCACGTTGCCCGGCCAGTCATACGTCAGCAAGGCGTCGAGAACCTCCGTGGTCAATTCCGGCGGATCGCGGCGATTCTCCTCGCTGTAGCGCTCCAGGAAAAACGCGGCCAGCGCGGCGACGTCCTCGCGGCGTTCGCGCAGCGGCGGAATCCGGATGGGCACGACATTGAGCCGGTAGTACAAATCATCGCGAAAACGCCCGGCCTCGATTTCATCCTCGAGCCATTGATTGGTGGCGGCGATCACACGCGTATCGACCCGGATGGTGCGGCTTTCACCGACACGCTCAAACTCGCGTTCCTGCAGAACGCGCAGCAGTTTCACCTGCAGCTTCGCGCTCATGCTGGAGATTTCATCGAGGAAAATGGTGCCGCCATGCGCCGCTTCGAAACGGCCGGTCTTGTTATCGATGGCGCCGGTGAACGCGCCCTTGACATGGCCGAACAGCTCGCTTTCCAGCAGACTCTCGCTGAGCGCCCCGCAGTTGACGCGAATGTAAGGCCCGTCCGCGCGGGGGCTGAGGCGATGAACGGCGCGGGCGATCAATTCCTTGCCGGTGCCTGTTTCGCCAATCAGCAAAACGCTGGCCCGCGACGGCGCCACCAGCCGCGTGCGCTGATAGACCTCCATCATCGACTTGCTGCCGCCGACAATCTCTGGAAACAGGTTCTCCAAGTTCGCTTTTCTCCTCAGGTCATTAGTCATTAGTCATTAGTCATTCGCGGAGCGAATGACTAATGACCAATGACCTCTTCAGAAGGAAGCTTCTTGCCGCGCGCAGCTAACATGCGCGCTAGTTGGTCAGCGGACAGGCGAGGTTCATCCATGAGCAGACTGCCCATCTCGCGGAGCACGAAGCTGGAGAGATCGTCCCCCGTCCAGCCTTCGGCGATCAGACGCCGGCTGATGTCGTCAAGGCAGCGATCGCGCAGATGCGTCGTTTGCCGTGAGATCGTCCCCTCGTGAACGCCGAGCAACGCGGCGACTTCGCGCTGGCTGAGCCGATAGCGCAGGCGCAGCCCGAGAATCAGCAACTCACTCTCGCTTAACCGCGCGATCACCTCGCGGGCCGCCAGGCAAAAGGCCTCGTGCCAGCGCCCGTCCGGTTCGGCGGCGAGGGGGAGGGCCACGTCGTCGTCGGGAAGGGCATGAATGCCCGAGTGGCTGCGAATCTGGGAAATATGCCAGTTTTGAAAGACGCGGATCAGCCAGGGCACCAGCGGCCGCTGGCCGTCGTAGCGGGCCAGCACAGGAACCGAACCCGGCGTCTCGGAAACGAGCAGGTGGCTCCAGAACTCGGTGACGGCGCTATCCTGCCGCTCCTCGTCGCGCGGGTACAGGCGTACGGCGCGCGCCCGCAGCGCGTCCACCAGCAAGCAGTCGGTGCGGCCGGCCCGCGCGGCAAACAACTGGTCCCAGGCGCTTACTTCCCCTTCCAGGCAGGCACAAGCAATGAACCAGTCCAGCGGATAGAAGTTCGCGAACTGCTGTTCCCAGGTTGCCGCCTGGCCCGCCTTGCTCTCATAGAGCGCGAACGTGCGCTGCAGGTGCCCGTCGAATTGCGCCGGCGTCAGGCGCACGCCGGGCAACTGCATCCGGCAAAAGTGGTAAATCAGCTTGGTCCGTGGCCCGTGGTCCGTGGCCCTTGCCTCCGGGACGGCGGCCCGCGTTGGCTTGCTCATAAGCTAAACGGAATTAACCCTGGGGAACGAATACGAGAACCTCTACGCGGGCGGGGGGCAGAGAGACTTTTTCCGGCACGAGCGGCGCATTGGTGCCGAGACCCAGGGCGATCACCTTGCGCGACGAGAACCAGCCCATCTTCTGAATCGCATGCTGCCCCTTGAGATACTCGCAGACCGCTTCACTTTGTTTCTTCGTTAGCGTGCGGGCTACGCTGCTGCTGGTTTCCTTCGGGTCGGCGTAGCTGACCACGACAACTTCCGATCCCTTATGCTTCAGCCCTTCCAGCCAGGGCGCGAGTTCATCCAGCCGGCGGCGGCCATCAGCGGTCAGCACGGCCCGGCCTGGCTCGAAGAGATCGGTTTCCGCGAAGCATTGCCGGTTGCGTTCACAGTTGGGCCGCACCAGCAATGCCTCTGGATCTTCCACATAATTGCGCACTAAAGGCATGCTTTTGAGCGCATCCGCATCCTGCTGAAACGAGGCCATGGTCCCCTTGCTCTGCTGAATCAGCGACAGCAAGTCGCTGTAGGCCTGCGGGTCCTTGAGCAGCTTGCCCAGCGTTCCTTGACCCTGGCGAATTTCATCCAGGGCGCTGTTCACCTGCGCCAGCACATCTGCGATCTCTGCGGTCGGTTTCGAAGCAAGCTGGGCGTTGTCCGTCACGGGACTGGCCGAAGCCGTGCCAGGATCAATCTCCAATACCTTGCCGCCGATCATGCCCTCGTTGACGATCTGCACGCTGGCATCCGAGCGAATGAGATGACGCAGACGGCCGGCCAATTTCAGACGCAGCATGACATTGCCGCCTGGGTTGGCAGGAGGTTCCACGCCGTCCACCAGGCCCGCCTTAACGCCCTGAATCCGAACCTCCGTTCCCGGCTCGACACCGCGCGCCTGCTGAAAACCGACGGTTACATGAAAGGTGTCGCTCCACAGCCATTGGCCGTTGCCAACCGCGAATATCCCTGTGCCGGCGAGGCCAAGGGCAAGGAGTACCACCACGCCGAGCAGCGCCGCCTGCAATCGTGTCAATGAACGGGACATGTGTTCAGTCTTTCAAACGGGTTCAAGGAACACCGAACCGCATTGCGCCAGCTAGGACATTATAACAGGCGAAAACCAAGGAAATGGAAGGACCATCGATGAACCAAGCCCACGAGACCGGAGTCCCGTGGGCTTGAGTAACTTGTCCTATGCAAAGCCGCGGTGAATTGCCGATCACGCCAGGTTGACGTATACCGTTTTCACCTCGGTGTACAACTCCAGCGCATATTCGCCAAGTTCACGACCGTGGCCGCTCATCTTGTAGCCGCCAAACGGGGCGGCGGCGTCGAAGACATCGTAGCAGTTGATCCAAACGGTGCCGGCGCGCAAGCCGTTCGCCAGGCGATGGGCTTTGGTGATGTCCCGCGTCCAGACGGCCGCGGCCAGACCGTAGAAGGTCTGGTTGCCGCGCCGGAGGACTTCTTCCATGTCCTTGAATTTCAAGATGTTCATGACCGGGCCGAAGATCTCTTCCCTGGCGATCTTCATGTTGTCCGTCACGTCATCGAAGACGGTCGGCTCGATGAAGTAGCCGCGCTCGCCCAGGCGTCTGCCGCCAGTGAGCAGTTTGGCGCCTTCTTTCTTGCCCGCCTCGATGTACCCCATGATGCGGTCGCATTGCTCCTGGGACACCTGCGGTCCCTGCGTGGTACCCGGCTCAAATGGATCGCCGACCTTTTGCGACTTGGCTTTCTTGATGAGCTTGTCAACCAGCTGGTCGTGGATTTTCTCTTCGACAAAGAGCCGGCTGCCGGCACAGCAGCATTGACCCTGGTTGAAGAACAGTCCGAAGTAGGCGCCTTCCACGGCGGCATCCAGGTCTGAATCGGCGAATACGACGTTCGGGCTCTTGCCGCCCAGCTCCAGGCTGACGCGCTTGAGATTGCTCTTCGCGGCCGCCTCGCTCACGATCTGGCCGGTCAGGTACTCGCCGGTGAAGGCGACCTTGTCGATGTCCATGTGGCTGCTGACGGCCGCGCCTGCCGTCGGGCCGTAGCCGGGAACGACGTTGATCACGCCGTCGGGGAAGCCGGCCTCCTGAGCCAACTCGGCGACGCGCAGCGCCGTAAGCGGCGTCTGCTCGGCCGGCTTCAGCACGATGGTGCAGCCGGTTGCCAGCGCCGGTCCCCACTTCCAGGCCTGCATGAGCAGCGGGAAGTTCCAGGGAATGATCTGCCCGACGACACCCACCGGCTCATGGCGCGTGTAACAGAAATAATTGCCTTCCACGGGGATGGTCTTCCCGTGAAGCTTATCGGCCCAGCCGGCGTAGTAGCGATAGCACTTGCTGGTGAGCGGCAGGTCGGCGCCGAGGGAGTCGCGGTATGGCTTGCCGTTATCCAGACTCTCCAGGGCGGCAAGCTCTTCTTGATGCTGTTCGACGAGATCCGCCAGGCGGTTCAGGAGCCGGCCGCGGTCTGAGGCGTTCATCTTCGGCCACGGGCCTGACTCAAACGCTTTACGCGCCGCCTTTACAGCCAGATCGATGTCGGCCTTGTCGCCTTCGGCTACCTGGCAAATGGTTTCGCCTGTAGCCGGGTTGATGGTGGGAAAGGTCTTGCCGGAGACGCTATCGATCCATTTGCCGCCAATGAACAGCGGCCGGTCTTTGACCTTGGGCGCTTTGGGCGCGGACTGCTTCTTGCTCGTCACGGTGGCCATGCGGGCATCCTCCTGTGAAAACAGGGTGAGAGGTTTTTCTCGCGTTTGAAATTGTCTCATTGGCCATCCCTGGCGTCAAGGAAACCAGCGTAGGGACACGGCCTTGGCTGGAAGATGCCCATTGGCAAAATCGTCATCGAAGATGCCCATTTGAAGCCTACCGGGTGGACGGCTCCTTACCTCTGTCAGTTTTGGAGCCATCTTCCCTGCCGGGTCAGCAGAGTGTAACCTGCGTGGGAACCATGCCAAGTTTGCCAGGTGTCACGGGAGCCTACCGTAGGGTGAATTGGCACGCTTAAGAGTAACACCGCCACATTGGAGTACGGTGGCGGTGTTAGTAGAGCTTCGAGATAGCATGCACGCGCTGTTGTCACGGCAGTGGTTCCTGGTCATCCTGCTTGGGGCGGCGTGCCTGGCCTTCCTGCGGCCCGATGGGCTGCGGCCGGTCACGGCTCGTCTGGAACTCCGGGTTGTCGTGGCGGTTGCGCTCTTTATCATGGCCTGGAGCCTGGAGGGTCGCAGCCTGTTTGCAGCCCTGGTTCGCCCATGGCCGGCGCTGTGGGCCGCGCTGATCAGCTATGGGCTTGTGCCGGCTCTTGGCTTGCTCGCCGGTTTGCTTATCCCGCAGACCGACCTCCGCGTTGGGCTTCTCATCATCACCAGCGTTCCCTGCACCCTGGCCTCCGCGGTGCTGTGGACCAGGCTGGCGCGCGGCAACGAAGCCACGGCCTTGCTCGTTGTTCTCTTGACCACGGCGGTCAGCTGGTTGGCCACTACGACCTGGCTGACATTCGGCGCCGGTCTGGCTGCCGAGGTGAAGCCGTCCGCCATGATGCAAAGCCTCCTCTTTGTCCTCATTGTGCCGGTTGGCCTCGGGCAACTGAGTCGCAGTATTCCATTCCTGGCCAGGGCGGCAACACGGCTCAAATCCGCCCTCGGCATCCTTTCGCGCCTGCTTATTCTGTGCATCGTTCTCAAAGCGATCGTGGATGTCAGCGACCGGCTTGGAGGCAATGCCCGGGCGCTGGCAATCTGGCCGCTGGTGCTTACGCTTTGCCTCTGCCTCGGCGTCCACCTGGTGGGTCTATCCTTTGGACTAACCAGCAGCCGGCTGCTTCGCTTCGAGCGGCCCGATCAAATTGCCGTCGCCTTCGCCTGCAGCCAAAAAACTTTGCCGGTCGCTCTCTCCTTGTTCGATACGTACTTTGTTGCGGATTATCCGCTGGCCGTGGTGCCGCTTGTCTTCTACCACATCGGTCAATTGCTGCTCGATACGGTGATCGCGGAGCGACTCTTGACATCACCTGGGCAATCTCCGACTTTGAAGGAGAGAAAGGAGCTGCCATGAACCGTGCCGCTGCCTATGCCCTGGTGACCGAGTACACACAGAGTCCAAGCCTGATCAAGCACATGCTCGCTGTCGAGGCGGCCATGCGCGCCTATGCCCGCAAGCTGGGCGAGGACGAGGAGCGCTGGGGCATCGTCGGGCTCTTGCACGATTTCGATTACGAGCGCTGGCCCGATCCGCCGAACCATCCGCTCAAGGGCTCGGAAATCCTGCGCGAGCGGGCTTACCCGGACGACATGATTTACGCGATCAAGTCGCATGCGGACTACTTGCCCGATTGCCCGCGTGTTAACCGAATAGATAAAGCTCTGTACGCCTGCGACGAGTTGGCCGGCCTGGTCACCGCCGCGGCTCTGGTGCGGCCCAACGGCATCACCGACCTGACCGCCTCCAGCGTGAAGAAGAAAATGAAATCCAAGGGCTTTGCCAGGAATGTGAGCCGCGAGGACATCGCGCGGGGCGCCGCCGACTTCGGCGTCGATTTGACCGAGCACATCCAATTCGTGATCGATGCGATGAAGCCGATCGCGGCGGAACTGGGATTGCTGACCGGGACCGGTGGCGAAGGAGAGGCCTGAACCGCCCTGTGGTGCTCTACAAGTTGCCCCGGCTGAGCCGGGAGGAGATCCAGGCCATGTTGCAAGTGCACGATATCCGGGAAACCCGCGTCTACCAAGAAGCCAAGGAAGAGGGGCTGAAGGAAGGGATGGAAAAAGGAATGGAAAAAGAGCGCCTTCGCGCCATCTCCAAGATGGCTGCCAGGAACATGTCTGCGGCCGAGATCGCCGATATTCTGGGGTTGGACGAACAGTTTGTCCGCCAGCAGATGGCCAACGGCTCGACCAAATCATCGTAAACCGAAGGCTCGCGATGCTGCAACGCCTCAGCCGAGCACACGGTTCCACCGGGCCCTGTGATAGGCGATTTTCTGAGCGCTGGTCATCTTGCTAAAATCCGGCTCGCTGGTGCCGTCTGGCTGCGCCGCTGCAGGGACATCGACTTTCTTGTCGCCGCCGCAGCCACAGCGGCAGTCCTTCTTACTACCAGTTTGCTGTTGCGCCGTCTTCTTTGGAGGAATGCTTGTCGCCACCCCATTGCTGCCGTAACTCATGACATTGGTCTGTAGCTGCATGTCATCGGCGAGCGAGCGCTGTGGCTTGATTGCCAACTTTTGCAGGACGCCGTGGTAAGCATGGACGGCTTCCTCCGCGCTGATTTCGTCATCGGCGATCAGCCGCAGGAAGTGAATGAACGCTAGCTGGTTTTCGGCGTTGTTGATTTTGCGGCCAAAGAGGGCGACGCGGGCGCCGTATTTTTTCGCTTCGCTCAGCAGCTTGAAGGCGTCATAGGTGGTGCCGGCAGACCCGCCGAGGATGCCGACGACCAAGTGCGGGTCGTAGTGCACCAGCTCTTCCATGGCCCTGGGGCCGTGGTAGACCATCTTGAGAAACAGCGGCCGGCCCCTGGAAGTCACGCCGCCCAGCGTGCGAACGATGGCGTCGTTGATGAACTCTGGAATCTTGCTGGCCTCGACCGCTTCGGGACGGTTGGGATCGAAGACCTCCAGAAAGTGGCGAAAGTTTTTGCGCTCGGCTTCCAGGCGAAATTCCTTATATTGCGCCAGGGCCTCGCGATCCAGCACGGCGTCGTTGTTGAAGGTGATGCTGTAGAGCCCGAGATTGGCGCCCCGGTGGCGCTCGTCCGGCTGGCAGTCGAGGTGGCCGCACTGAATGTGGTCGAGGGTGGCCGTGCGGAAGGGAAGCGACGGTTGTGTCGGGTACTTGCTGCCGCGGACAATGTGAATATCGGTGGTGTCGTTGACGCGGGCGGCGGGCGTGACGCGGCTCTTGTCGAAGATGCGTTTGTGTATAGTCAGGACTTCACTGGTGCTGGCGGACAGGAGCATGATGTCCACCAGGCCCTGTTCGACAATCTGCTCGATGATGTCGCGGAACTCGCCCAGGCTGCGGTAACGCAATTCGCCGCTGTGCGCTTCCGGCGACTTGCCGGGCGCCCCGATGGCGAGCGCCATGTCCGCGTCCTTGGCATCGGCCAGAATGAAATCCTTGCAGCCGTGCGGATCGGCGTGAATGCGTTTCAGCTTTTGATCGAGAGACTTTTCAACCATGAGACTATTTCACTTCTTGACTGTTCCCCAGGCTCCGCGAGGAATGGAACGGCTATAAGACTTCGGCCCCTCGGACGGCATCGAGACAGCACCTTTCCCGTTGCCTCGGACAGCGCCAACGCGCTGTTCCACCTGGTCGATGGTTTCACGCAACACCCGGGCAGACTGCATCAAACCGAGGCGTTCCTTTTGCGTGAGCGGCAGTTCGATTTGCTGGCGGACGCCGCCACAACCGACGACCGTGGGCACGGACAAGCAGACATCGCGGATGCCATAGAGTCCCGATTGAAGCGTGCTGACCGGCAATACGCGCCGGCTGTCGAGCGCCAGCGCGTGCACTACTTCGCGGATGGAGAGCCCGACGCCGAAGCCCGAGCCCCCCTTCAGCTTGATCAACTGGGCTCCCGCCGTCTTGGTTTCTTCGAATACTTCCCTTTGCACGGCCGGGTTGAAGCCGGGCCATTGCTCCAGCGGTAGGCCGGCGATCGTGGCACTGGACCAGATCGGCACCATGCTGTCGCCGTGCTCGCCGAGAATTAGGGCCTGCACCTGCGTCGGCGGCACTTGCAGGCGGCGCGCCAGGTAGCTGCGGAACCGCGCCGTATCCAGTTGTGTTCCCAGGCCGATCACGCGCTGCCAGGGTAAGCCGGCGCGCTGCACGGCCAGGTAGCTGAGCACGTCTACCGGATTGCTTACGACGACCAGGTAGGAGCTGTCCTTCAGCCCAGCGGCCTTGACCTGGTCGAGCAGTCTCAGGAACAGATCGACGTTGCGATTGATCAAATCCAGCCGGCTTTCGTCGGGCTTGCGGCGCAGGCCGGCGGTGACGACGACGATGTTGCTGGATCCCACCTCGCTCATGTCGCCCGCGCTGATGCGCTGATCAGAAACCAGGGTCGCGCCATGTAAGAGATCGGTTGCCTGGCCCAAGGCCATGTCCTTGTTAGCGTCGATCAGGCAAATGCTGCTCACCACACCGCCACATTGCAGCGCGTAAGCCGTCATGCTGCCGACCAGGCCGCCGCCGCCGATGATGCTGACTTTCATGGAAGACGCTCCCGCTTAAGCTCTTGCACCTGCCAGGGCCGCCATTACCTGATCGGTGACGACGCGCACCAGCTTGTCAACATCCTGCTCTTCATCCACGCGGCCATTTACGCCAGGCTGGGCGGCCGCCGGATGGGCGACCTCGCACTGACAGGCCTTGGCTTCTGTTTCTTCGGTATAACCGCGGCCGAAGGTATTGTTGCCGCACAGGTCGCAATTCTCGCCGCGGGCGAAGCGGGCATCGTCGTAACCGAGCTTCTTCTTGAGGTCGAGCAGTTCCTTGGTCTGGCCCTGCGTGAAGTAGTTCACCCGGCCGATCTGCTTGGCCAGGATGAGGATCTTGCAGTAGGCGTCGATGATCTCGCTGTTCCAGTAGGCCTTCTCAAGATCCGGCCCGAACGTCACCGTGCCGTGATTGGAGAGGATGATGGTGTTGCTCGATTTCAGGTGTGGCACAATGGTCTCGGCGAACTTCTGCGTGCCCGGGGTCTCATAGACCGCGGTCGGGACCTCGCCTAGAAACACCTCTACCTCAGGCAAAACGCACTTGGGAATCGGCTCGCCAGCGACTGCGAACGCCGTGGCGTGCGGCGGATGGCAGTGGACCACGGCTCTAACATCCGGGCGCTGTTTGTAGACGGCGAGATGCAAGAGGATCTCGCTCGATCGTTTGCGCGTGCCGCTAAGCTGCTTGCCTTCATAGTCCACTTTGCACAGGTCTTCACACTTTAGAAAACCCTTGGACACCATTGTCGGCGTGCACAGGATTTCCTTCTCGTTGAGCCGGTAGCTGATATTCCCGTCGTTGGCCGCCGCAAAACCCTTGGCGTAAACGCGCCGGCCGATTTCACACATTTGTTGTTTAAGTTGGTATTCGTTCATGTCTTTTTATCCTTACTCTGCAGTCACCATGTCCTCGAGAGTATGAGGACATGCTTCGGGGAACTTGTCCTCGGCCAGCCCGGTTTCCTTGGCCGCTTGCTTGACCGCCCTTGGATACACCGACGCCAGGATCGCCTGGGCATAATTCTTGAGAGTCCGGCTTTCCAGCAACGCCTGCAATTCGTAACGCTGTGTAAGAATCGTGCCTTCCCAGCTACGGGAGCGCTTGCGGGGCTGGCACTGCCACTTCAGCAAATGAACCAGGAGCGTTCTCAGCCGGTTGGACACTTCCCGTTTATCGCGCTTCGCCATGTCTGCCAGGAATTCGCCAAGGTTCTTGTAATCGAGCTGGCCGTAACGGCGCTCGCGAACCAGCTGGGACATCTGTTCGAGCCAGGCCGTCTCATCGGTCTCATAGAGGCGCGAAAGTTTCGTGCCCGTCTTTGTCGAGCGCCGCGCCTCCGGCAGAGAATTTCGTGTCATGCTTCACCCGCTCACGGTAAGCGAATCCAGGATACACGCACAGTAGGCGTCAACCGGTTTTCTGTCCGGCAAGAAAGGAGCTGCGGCTTCGGCCCCTTCGCTGACACCGATGCGGCTGCCAGAGCCGGCGCCAAGTCGATCCAGGATCACCAGGTCTTCGCCGTCGGGCCCGGAGCCGACTCTCAGGGCTTTGAGGCTGAACGGCACGCCCATTATCAGCCGCAAGCCGGACAGGCTCGGGTGGGCGCGCGACAGCGTTACCGTGCCGATGACTTCAGCGATGCGCATGGCCGTCCAGCTCCTTGAGGGTGCAGGCAATTCCAGGCGGACAAACCGGCGCGCCCGGCAGACACACGGTGCGCAGAACCTGGCGGATTTCATAAAACGTTCGGCCAGCCAATTCGACGGCGATCAGGTTCGCACCCAGCGCGGCAATGGCCCGCCCCGCTTGAGCCGCCGAGGCGACGGCCAAGGCTCGCAAGCCTGCAAACTTATTGACCACACAGCAGACCAGGCCGGCATCCTGACAAAAGACCACACCGCCGGTGCATTCGCCGCTGGCAACGCACTTCGCCACGGCCGCCGCCCAGCGGCAAGCCGAGGACTCCGCGGGCAGGTGCAGCTCCTTGAGGTCGATGCCGTCACGCTCAAGCGACTTGATCGCGCTCTGCACCAGCGGCTCAGGGCGATCCTGGATGTAGCCCCACGTTGCCGTGGCGATCGGCTGCTTCTGCGGTTGCTGCTGCCGAGTAATCTGCACACTGCGGGCTCGTAACTCCTCCGCTGCCAGCGGTGTCACCACCGCCGCCGGCAATATCACCAGTTCGCGGTGGCCGTTCAACGAGCGGCGCAGGTCATCCGCGCAGACCACGCGCCCGGGCCAGTGCAACACCTGGCCATTACTGGAAACATCCTGGAGGCCGCCCTTGGCATCCATCAGTCACAGACTCCTAGCACCATCCAGCGCACCGGTGAATTCTTGATGCCCATTAGCTCGCGTGCGCCGGCGCCGTCGTTAGAAATAATCACGCGCTGAGCCGCGCCTGCTCCCAACTTGTCAATCGCCAGGAGCGGCTCGCCATCTTCCTGGTCGTCCGGGCTCAACGGCTGGACAAGCAGTAAGCGCCAACCCTGCAAGCTCGGATGCTTGACGGTTGAGATTCCATGGCCAACAACTCGGGCAAGCTGCATGTAAGTCCTTCCCTGGGCACGAGAATCATAAGACGCGCAGGGCGCCCGCCGTGGTGGAGCGCCGCTGCCGGGTAAAGGTCAACGGCGTGGTGACTCCTTCACCCGTCGGCGTGGCGATGCTGAAACTCAAGTAGCCCTCGCCGCCGCTTCCCAGACCGGCCATGCTCGGCCCGTTCTGGATGTACAGGCTGGTGTCCAGTTCCCGCCCCATGCGTGTGATCGTGTTCACGTTACGCGAGTGAATGACGGCCGTATGCTTGAAACCGTGCTCGTATTTCTTGGCCAGCGCGATGGCGGCGTCCACGTCGGGCACGCGCACAAACGGCACGAACGGCATCATCTGCTCGAGATCAACAAAAGGGTGCGCTTCTTCGGTCTCGCCGAAAAGCAGCTCGGTGTCGGCCGGCACCTGGACGCCTGCATGTTTGGCCAGTACGGCCGCATCCTGGCCGATCAGGTCCTTGTTGACGATCAGCTTGTGCTTCTCGTCGGAACCGGCCACGATGGCGGCCTTGGTCAATGCTTCGATCTGCGTCTTATTCAGGCGGACGGCCTTGTAGTGGGTCATGGCCTCCATGAGCTCATCGAAGATAGCGGCTGCGGCGAAGACTTCTTTTTCGCCAATGCACAGCAAATTGTTGTCGTAAGCTCCACCGGCAACGATGGAGCGCGCGGCGTTTTCCAGGTCGGCCGTTTCATCGACCACCACGGGCGGATTCCCCGGGCCCGCCACAATGGCCCGCTTGGGACTGCGCAGAGCCGCTCGACCCACCGCGGGGCCGCCGGTCACACAGAGCAGCCGCACATCGCGGTGATCGAAAATTGCCTGGGCGCTCTCCAGGGTGGGTTTCTCAATGATGGCGAGGAGGTTATCAATGCCGATGGCGTTGTGAATCGCCTGATTGAATAAGCGCACTCCCTTGGCAGCGATGCGCGCGCCGCTGGGGTGCGCATTGATAACCAACGCGTTGCCGCCGGCGAGCATGTTGATGGCATTGCAGGCGAGTGTCGGCAGCGAATGCGTGACGGGGGTGATCACGCCGATGACGCCGAAGGGGGCGTATTCTGTCAGCGAGATGCCGTTCTCGCCGCTGCATGCCTCCGTCCGCAGGAACTCGACGCCGGGGATTTTGTCCGCAATGACCTTGAGCTTTTCAACCTTGTGGATCAGCCGGCCAATCTTAGTTTCTTCCAATTCCTCGCGGCCGAGTGTTTCGGCTTGCTCAGTACAGATCCTGCGGATACAGGCGATGGCCTTGCGGCGCTCTTCCAACCCGCGTGCCTCGAATTGTTTTTGCGCCGCCGCGGCTGCGCTCACGGCTTCATCCACGTCGGCAAAAATACCCCAGCGCCGGGCGTGGCCGTTTGACGGCCTAGCCTGGCCGTTGCGCATCTGGCTGAGGACTTCCTGAACGACGCTGCGAACCAGTTCGTCGGTGACTTGCATGGCTGGATTCCTTCAAAGTTTCTCGCAGAGCTCGCAGAGATTACAGAGACCGCAGAGGAATCGCTCCGCCCTCTCTGCGAGAGTTTTTTCACCTTGTAGCCGCGGCAGAGAAAATGGTCTGATTCTCCACGTTGACCGTATCCACGATGCCGATAATCACGGCGTCCACAGGCAGCTTCTCGGTCTCGGGCGTCATGCGCGCGCTGGAGCCCTGGACGATCAGGACCATTTCTCCCTGGCCGGCGCCGACTGTATCGACGACCACGAATGTCCGGCCTGTTGTCACCAGCTTGTCGCGCTTGGCGGGATCGACGCGCAGCGGCTCAACGGTCAGGAGTTTGCGGCCGGTCATGGAGGCGAGCTTTTGGGTCGCTACCACGCTGCCGGTAACTTTGGCCAGAAACATGAGTGCCTCATTTCGGTAGGGCAGGTTTGTAACCTGCCTGCACAGTCCAAGGCAGGTTGCAAACCTGCCCTACGCCAGCAACGCCTGCGCTTGCCGGGCGACAATTAACTCTTCGTTGGTCGGCATGATCCAGAGCTGCACGCGACTGGTCCGGGCATGGATCGCCGCCTCACCTTTGGCTGTCGCGTTGGCCTTCTCGTCCAGGGAAATACCGAACCAATCCAGGTCCTTGCAGATGGCTGTCCGCATGAGCGCCGAGTTCTCGCCGATGCCGCCGGTAAAGACAATCGCGTCCGCGCCGTTGAGCAGCAGCAGATAGGCGCCGAGATAATGCCGCACCGACGCCTGAAACACGGCGAGGGCCTGTTGTGCGATTTCGTCCCCCTGCCGGGCCCGCTCCTCGATGTCGCGCAGGTCATTGCTGTGGCCGCCGCTCAAACCGAGCAGGCCCGATCGGTTGGCCAGATCGTCGAGAATCTGTTCGAGCGACTTGCCGGTGGCCCGCATCAGGGCGGGCAGGGCAAACGGATCGAAATCGCCGACCCGGTTGTTGTGGGGCATTCCGGTTTGTGGGCTCATGCCGAGACTGTTGGCCACGGACTTGCCGTTGCGGATGGCGCACAGCGAACTGCTGCCGCCTAGATGGCAGGAGATGATGCGGGCGCCCGGCTTCTCCAGGAGCTGGGCTGTCCTCTCCGCAATGTAGCGATGACTGGCCCCGTGGAAGCCCCAGCGCTTGATGCCGTGCTTCTCCACCCATTCCAGCGGCACCGCATAAAGCCGCTCGGCAGGTGGGATCGTCTCGTGAAAGCCGCTCTCAAATGCCGCCACCAGAGGGATCTGCGGCAGCCTTTCCGCAAGCAACCGCATGGCGCGGACGTAGGGCGGGTTATGGGCCGGGGCGACATCGTTGTACGCCTGCATGGCCGCCAGCACCTTGCCGTCGATACGGTGCACGCCGGTCATCTGCTGAGCATGAACCGCCTTGAAGCCGATGGCCGCCAGTTCGGCGGGGTCCTTCAGGACACCCACCTGCGGATCGGCAAGAAGCTGCAGGCAAGCTTCGACCGCGACCGCATGGTCAGGCACCGGCAGCTCCTTCTCGCTGGAGCCGCGCTCGGTCTGGGCATACGACCGCGATTTGGCCGCGCCAATGCGCTCCACGCCGCCGCGCGCAAGCACCTTCTCCGTCGTCATGTCGAACAGACGGTACTTGAAGCTAGTGCTGCCCAGGTTGGCGACGAGGATTTTCATCTAAATCATTGGGTCATTGGTCATTCGTCATTGGTCATTCGCGAATGACCAATGACCACCCCTTATTTTCCCAAGAAGATGTCCAGGACGGTCTCATCCGGACGCGGGATCACGTGCGCGCTCACGAGTTCGCCGTTCTGACCGGCGGCCTGGGCGCCGGCGTCGACGGCGGCGCGCACGGAGCCGACGTCGCCGCGGACGAAGGTCGTCACATAAGCCCCTCCGATTTGCACCTGGCCGGCCAGGGCGACGTTGGCCGCCTTGCACATGGCGTCGGTGGCGGCGATGGTGGCGATCAGACCCTTGGTCTCGATCAGGCCGAGCGCCTCGTGGTTGTTGCCGTTGCGGGACGAGTTGGAAGTCGGTGTTACAGCCATGGGATGGTCCTCTTCAAGAACAATGGTCATTCGTCATTCGTCATTGGTCATTGGTCATTCGCGAATGACGAATGACCAATGACCAATGACCGATTAGCTTACGCCTGCGGCTTGGGCCGCCTGTTTCTTGCCGGCGACGGGGAGGACGGCGCCGAGGTCGTCGTGCGGCCGTGGGATGACCTGCACACCGATGACTTCGCCGACCCGGCCGGCTGCGGCGGCGCCGGCATCGACAGCCGCTTTCACCGCAGCCACGTCGCCGACCACCAGCGCGGTCACCAGACCGCTGCCGATTTTCTGCCAGCCGAGCAGCGTCACGTTCGCCGCCTTGATCATGGCGTCGCTGGCCTCGACCAGCGCCACCAAGCCCTTCGTCTCAATCATGCCGAGGGCTTCCATGTGACTCGTAGCCATTACAGTTTCTCCAAAAAGAAAGAAGTCAGTAGTCAGTAGTCAGTAGCCAGTAGTCGGTAGCCAGTAGTCAGTAGTCGGTAGCATGCTTTGCTACTGGCTACTGACTGCCGACTACTGACTTTGTCAGCGAAATAACTCCACTTTCGTCGCGTTGGGCAAGTCCACGGCGTTGCCTTCGTCGGTGTCCAGGTGCACTTCCAGCTTGGCCGCAGGGGCCAGGCGCACGAGTAAGTCTTCGAGCACGGCCGAGCAGGTGCTCTTGATTCTCAGGTTGATGCGGTCGCCGTCCTTGACGTTGTAATGGGCCGCGTCCGAAGGGCCGATGTGTACATGCCGTTCGTGGCGGATGACGCCGGTCGGCAGCTCGATCATGCCGGCCGGGCCCAGCAGATAACAACCGGGCGCGTCGCGATGGTCGCCGCTCTTGCGCACCGGGATCTCCATGCCGAGCGAAATGGCGTCAGTGAATGCCAACTCGACCTGGCTGTGATCGCGGCACGGGCCGAGAATGCGCAGGTTCGGGATCATGCGGTGCCGGGGGCCGATAATCGTGACCGTCTCCTCGGCAGCGAAGAAGCCGTCCTGGTAGAGCGGCTTGTAGGGCGTCAGCTTGTGGCCGACACCGAACAGGCGCTCGAGATCGGTCTGGGTCACATGGCAGTGCCGGGCGGAGATATTGACGACCAGCTTGGGAGCGCCTGGCCTGCCGTTCGTTCGCGGTTGGCCGCTTCCTGGCAAGCGCTGCCGCAGGGCGTCGCGCACCAGCCGTTCCACCAGGCTGCGGTCGAGGGTTGCCGTGCTCATGCGTGAAACCCTTCCTCGGCGTTGCCGTTGCTCGTCAGCCCGGCCACCAGAACGCGTACATCCGCCTGATCGATGATGGCCGCCTGCTCGGGCGTCAAACCGCGATCGACGATCAGCGTATCGACCGCGGAAAGCTCACACAGAAACGCCAGCGCCTGCCGGCCGATCTTGGTGTGGTCGGCGACGACCACCACCTCGTCGGCACAGCGCATCATCGCCCGTTCGGTCTCCACCAGCAGCAAGTTGCTGTTGAACAGTCCCTTCGCCGTAATGCCGCCGACGCTCAGGATCGTCTGGTGGACGTGAATGTCTTCCATCATCCGCACGGTCAACGGCCCCAGCGCGACGCCGGTTTTCGGGTAGACATAACCGCCCAGCATGACCAGGTCGGTTTCCCGGCCGCTGGCGAGCAGATTGGCGATCGGCAAACTGTTGGTGACAACCTGCAGCGACCTGCCCACCAGCAGCCTGGCGACCTCCAGCGTGGTCGTACCGCCGTCCAGCAGCACGGCGTCGCCATCGCTAATGCGCGACGCGGCCAGCCTGGCGATGAGGCGTTTCTCTTCACTCTGCAGCGACACGCGCTCTTCCAGTTCAGGCAGACCCGCCCCGTCGCCGATATACGTCGCACCACCATGACTGCGTTTGACCAGCCCCTTCCGTTCCCAGTGGTCCAGGTCGCGGCGCACCGTGGAGGGCGACGCGTTGACGGCGCTGGCCAAATCGACCAGGGTCGTAAAGCCCGTATGGCTGATCAATTCCAGGATCCGCCGGCGGCGCTGGTGCGTGGGCACTGAGAAACCCCGAATTTTTGGCGGCAAACTTTCCCTAATCGGTAGTCCCTGCTCATTCTTGACCGATTCCGAGCAAAAGTCAATCAAAATCTTTCAAGAATATTCCAGATATCTATCAATACTTTCCAGATTATGAGCAGAAAATTCCATAAATCTGTCAGCTTCTACCAAAAAAATTCCAAGTCCGCCCGCCAAATACACGTGCCACTCTTTGGCGGTCTTATTGAAGGCGGGACGGCTTTCCGATGAGGGTTCCGGCTTCGGTTGAACATCCCATGAGGGTCGCGGCTCAATCTCCAGGCTGATAAGATGGTTGGGCCTGCCCGGTTTTTCCATTCGCGACGAGAGGACCGAGAATCATGGACTCTTCTCATCTTGATGAACTGCAGCGCACGCTATCGAGCAAGGGACCGGAAGCTGCCATCGAGCAACTATGCACCGCCCTACGATCCCAGAAGGACTACGCGAACCTCTTCTATGCCCTACTGCTCAAGAAGCGCCATGCCCTCGGAGTTTCGCCCGTGCCGACCGAGGGCGCCCAGGAGTTGCCGGAGTCGGTGCATGCTCCCTATGAGGAAGCGATCCGCGAAGCCGGGCGGCTCGTCGGGCAACTCTACCTGGACGAGGGCGATATCCCGCACGCCTGGATGTACTACCGCATGCTGGGCGAAACAGAACCGGTGGCCAAGGCGCTCGAGCGCTATCGATTCAAGGAGGAGGAAGACCCGCAGCAGCTCATCGAGATCGCTTTCCATCACAGCGTGCATCCGCGCAAGGGCTTCGATTGGATTCTTGACCGTTACGGCATCTGCAGCACGATCACCACGGTCAGCGGCCAGCAGTTTCCGGATCCGGCGGTGCGCGAGTATTGCATCCGCGGCTTGGTGCGCGCCCTGTATGAACAACTTCGCCAGCGCCTCGCCGAGGAGGTTGCGCGCCATGAAGGGAAAGGTCCGGAAGGCCAGGGCGTGCGCGAATTGATGACGGGGAAGGATTATCTTTTTGAAGACGATTTTTATCATGTCGATGTGTCGCACCTGAGCTCCATTGTGCAGATGAGCGTGCACCTATCGCCAGGCGCAGAACTGGACATGGCGCGCGAGTTGTGCGCCTACGGCCAGCGATTGTCGCCACGCTTTCAGTACGCGGGCGACCCGCCGTTTGAGGAGCAATATCGCGATTACGGAATCTATCTGTCGGTGTTGGCGGGAGACAAAGTAGACGAGGGCGTCGCACACTTCCGGGCCAAAGCGGAGAATGCTGACCCGGAAACCATCGGCACGTTTCCGGCAGAGGTGCTGGTCAACCTGCTGGTTCGCATCAATCGGCCCGCAGAGGCATTGCAGATCGCCCGGCAATTCCTGACCAAACCGCAGAGCACGCCGCCTTCTTGCCCGAGCATTGTCGAGTTATGCCGGCAGACGCGCGATTACAAAACGCTCGCCGAGGTCGCCCGCGAACAGGGCGACCCGGTGCACTTCATGGCCGGATTGTTGGCAGCCAGAAGGTAGAAATCTCTCGCAGAGCACGCAGAGAGCGCAGAGAAACAAGCCGAGAAAAGGGCCCGCTTTCCTCTGCGCTCTCTGCGTGCTCTGCGAGAGATTTCATTCAGATTCGCCGGAATTGACGGTCTAGCTCTTGCTTGCTGAACAGCAAGGCCGTGGGGCGGCCGTGGGGGCAGTGGTGGGTGTCGTGGGCGAGGTCGCGGCGAGCGATTAACGCGGCGATTTCTTCCGCGCTCAAGCGGTCGCCGGCGCGCACGGCGGCGTGGCAGGCCATCAGACGGAGCAGGTCGTTGAGCAGCACCTCCCGGCTGGGCAGGCGTTCCTTGCTGAGCAGGTGATCGACGACCGTCTTGAGCACCTCCTGCGGCGGACGGTTGCCGAGGATGGCCGGGTAGCTGGTAACCAGCACGGTGCCGCCGCCGAAATCTTCCACGCCTAACCCCAGTTCGGCGAGCGCGTCCCGCTGCTCGAGCGTGCGCGCGGCCTGTTCGGCGGTCAGATCGACCGGAAGAGGCATGAGCAGTTTCTGGATTTCGAGCGTGCCCGAGGCGATACGGCGCTTGAATTCCTCGAACAGAACGCGTTCGTGAAGGGCGTGCTGGTCGATCACCAGCATGCCTTCCTGGGTTTCCAGGACAAGGTAAGCGTCGTAAAGCTGGATGGCCCTGATGTTGTTCGACAGACCGGCAGGAGGAGGACTTGGGGCATGGCCGTTTGCCGGAGAGAGCGATTCGGCCGGGTTCGGAGACATCGTTTCATTCTCCGGGGTTTGCCTAAAATCTGTTGCCGGCAGGCCGCTGGCTGCCGAAGGCCTGGTTGAGAAAGGCAGCGCCGTGGTCGGTTCCGGACCCGGCATGGCAGCCGCCGGCGCACTGGACATGGTCCACTGGGCCGTGGGGAATGCCGGCGCTCTGAGCCGCGCCGTCAGGTTTTCGGCACGCAGGCGCTCGCGAATGGCGCTAAAGACCAGATGATGCAGCGCCTGGCCGTTGCGGAAGCGAACTTCGATCTTCGTCGGATGGACGTTGACATCGATCTCATCCGCCGGCAGATCGAGAAAGAGAAACGCCACTGCGTAGCGTCCGGCCATGAGCAGTCCGCGGTAGGCCTCCTGCAAGGCATGCATGAGGCTGCGGTCGCGAATGCAGCGGCCGTTGACGAAAACATATTGCATCCTGGCTGTGCCGCGCTCGCACTGGGGGTCGGCGATATAGCCGCGCAGGCGGACGGGGCCCTGGCCCGCCTCCACGGCATAGAGTTTGTCAGCCACCTCGGCACCGAAAAAGAGCCGGAGCCGATCTTCCAGGCGGGCAGAGGCGGGCACTTCATAGACCTCCTTGCCGTTATGGCGGAGGGTCAGATGGAGGCTCGGCTGGGCCAACGCCAGGCGCGTGAACGCCTCGGCTACGTGGCCGGCCTCGGTGGCGATGGACTTGAGAAACTTCCGCCGCACCGGCGTATTGTAAAACAGATGGCGCACTTCCATGCGTGTGCCGGGCGTCCCGTTCCAGGCGCGCACCGGGGAGATCTCGCCGCCATGACAGGCGATCGCGGCGCCGCACGCGAGATCCGCCGGCCGGGATTGCAAGCTCACCTGCGCCACGCCGCCGATAGACGCCAGCGCCTCGCCACGAAAGCCCAGCGTGCTGATCCGGAAGAGATCGTCTGCATTGGCCAGTTTGCTGGTTGCATGGCTGGCAAAGGCCAGCGGCAAATCGGCCGGCAAAATCCCGCCGCCGTTGTCCACCACGCGAATCAACTCCGCGCCGCCCTGCTCGATCTCCACATCAATGCGCGTACTCCCGGCATCCACGGAGTTTTCCAGCAACTCCTTGATCACGCTCGCCGGCCGCTCGATGACCTCGCCGGCGGCGATTTTCGTCACGACCGAAGAGGGTAGTTGGTGGATTCGTTTCATCGCATCGCAGTCAGTAGTCAGTAGCCAGTAGTCAGTAGCCTTTACTATTGACTACTGGCTACTGGCTACTGACCATCCTTTCCGTGGATCGGCATGCCCCACTTCTTCGCCTTCCGTTCCAAGGCTGCGGGCTTCATGTTAAGCGTTTTGGCCGCTTCTTCGAGATTGCCGTCCGCCTCGGCGAAGGCTTGCTTGATCCTATCCTGCAGCTTCCAGTCCTGGATCATGCGGTAGAGGGTGCGTTCGCCGATGCCGAGGAGGCGGGCGGTTTCCTCGCGGTTGCCGTTGGTCATTTCGAGGCACTGCTGCACGTAGTAGCGTTCCACCTCGGTCAACGGCCTGCCGACCAGGTTGGCGGGGCTGGCCGCGTGATTGTCGGGGAATTGCAGGCGGCGCAGCGTGTCGCCTTCTTGCAGGTCGTTGAGGCCGAGCACGCCGTCCTGGTCCTGCACGACCATGCTCTCGAGATTGTTGCGCAGCTCGCGGACGTTGCCCGGCCAATCGTAGCTGGCCACGGCGCGGCGCAAGGGCTCGGCCATGCCGCTGACGTGCTTGTTGTGGCGCTGGTTGAACTCCTTGATGAAGTGGGCGGCCAGGAGCGGGATATCCTCACGGCGCTCGCGCAGAGGCGGCAGCCGTAGCGTGGTCACCTTCAGCCGATAATAGAGGTCTTGCCGGAACGACTTGTCGGCGAGGGCCGCTTCCAGGTCGCGATGGGTCGCCGACAGAATGCGGACGTTGACCTTGATCGGCTCATTGCTGCCGATGCGAAAGACCTCGTTATTCTCCAGCACGCGCAGCAGCTTGGCCTGCAACGGCACCGGCATGTCGCCGATCTCATCCAGAAACAGGGTGCCGCCGTTGGCGTACTCGAAACGGCCTTTGCGGATGCGGTCGGCGCCGGTGAAGGCCCCGGGCTCGTGGCCGAACAGCTCGTCGTCGAGCAGGTTCTCGTTGAGGGCCGTGCAGTTCAGGGCTACGAACGGCTTGTTCTTGCGCGGGCTGTTGGTGTGGATGGCCTTGGCGGCCAGTTCCTTGCCGGTGCCGGTCTCGCCTTGAATGAGCACGGCGGCGCTGGTGGGGGCAATGTTGCGCAGCCGTTCGATCACCTCGTGCATCTTGGGGCTGTTGCCGACTACCCCCTCGAAGCCGAACTTCTCATCGAGCTGGCGTTTCAGCTCGCGATTGGCCTGGGCCAGGCGGATGCGCTCGGCCGCCTTGTCCATGACGGCGCGGAGCTCGCCCATGTCCACCGGCTTGGTGAGGTAGTTGGCGGCGCCTTGCTTGATGGCCTCGACGGCGGTCTTGACGTCGCCGTGGCCGGTGATGACGAAGACCTCGGTGGCGGGGTTGGCCTGCTTGGCCTTGCGCAGGATGGCCAGGCCGTCCATGTCGGGCATGCGCAGGTCGGTGAGGATGATGTCGAACTCATCGTCGTCGATCCGCGCCGCCCCGGCCTTGCCGCTGGTGGCGATGGTGCAAGCGTAGCCGACCCGCTGCAAACTCTCCGCCACGGCCTCGGCGTGGGCTTCCTCGTCGTCGATGATCAGGACCTTGAACTGTTCGCCGTCCATTGGGCCGTTGTCCACCAAGGAATACGCAGGATTATGAAGGAAAGCATAGGGGAAAATGAGGGCGCGTAGAAGTGGCGTTAATTACTTTGTTCCGGCCGCTTGGTTTGACAGAGCCGATGGCACGGGAGATAGTGACCTCAAGACTTCTCTGATTTTCAGGCAAGTGTGAATGCTATGGCCGGCCCTGCACAAAACCCTGGATGCCGAGTAGGCATCGACCCTGGTCTAGTTTCAATCGGTCTCACTTGAATTCCCAAAGCTAACACCCGCGCCGGCGAGAGCAGTAGGGCAGTGTTACAAAGCGAGCACTTTCTTGAGGCAGTCGTCAATTTGCTGCATGATCGATGCCGACAGCTTGCCAACGGGAGCACTGATCCGGTTTTCGGCGATTGTCGCGAGAAATAGGCAGCCGACAACCGAATTCTGATCGAGGCCGCTTGCCCGGCCTTCTGCGGTAGAGACATCGATCAGCACAAAAGCCGGGTCAGCCGCCGCCGCCAAGTTCTTGGTGATCTCCGCAACGATGGCGTGCGGAACCTTCGCGTTGTAGACATCCGATTGAATGACGACAACTGGACGCTTTTTCCCGCGTGATCCCCCGGCATGCGGGAAGCGCGCGAGGGCCACGTCTCCACGCTTTAGATTCATGGCTGGTAGCGGTCTAGGAGATCTCCCGCCTCTTCCGCCAGAAGATCCATTTCCTCGTCAGTCCACGGGCTGTCATCGTAAAGAAACTCCTGCATGCGTTTGTACACGTCCTTGCGGACAAGTAGATAGTTCGTATTTGTCTCCACGATGCGCGCGGGTTCGCCTGGCTGTTCGAGGACCTGTCGTTGTTTTTCGGTCAATTCAATCATCGTGCCTCCTTACGACAATTCTATCCGTCGACTCCCACCACTTCAAAGCAACTTCTGCTTGACATTCAAACGAAACCTTGAAATAGACATCGACCGCGCGCCGCCCCGGCCTTACCGCTGGTGGCGATGGTGCAAGCGTAGCCGACCCGCGGCAAGCTCTCCGTCACCGCCTCGGCGTGAGCTTCATCGTCGATGATTGAGCTGCCGTTCTTGAACAGGGTCCATAATGGTTCCTCTGCGTCAGCCCATTGGGTTGGCTGGCTTCACTTTCCGCTTTCTTCCCACGATTTTACCGACTGTTCCCGCTACTCCAAAGCCTTATCTCCTTCTGATTCAAATGAAAGCTTGAAATAGACGTCGGCGAGTTCCAATCGGCAGGGTGCGGATCGAGATAAGCTCGCCGCAAGCGGGCAATGGGGCAAGGGCGGATGTTGGTGTATAATTGAGTGCCTTTGAGACACCGTCGTGACCCTGGCGGTGCTGTGTGATCTATCCGGCTGGGGCGCGAGCAACGAACCTCAAATAGACATCGGTCCATTCATGCAAAGTGAACCTAACACCAGCGAATCGCCCTTCCACATCGACGTGGCCGAGCGCGTCAAGCGTTTGCCGCCGTACCTGTTCGGCAAGATCAATGACCTGAAGTATCGCAAGCGCCGGGCGGGCGTCGATGTCATCGACCTGGGCATGGGCAATCCGACGGATGTACCGGAGCCGCTGGTCATCGAAAAGCTGTGCGAGGCGGCGCGGGATGAACGGAACCATCGCTATTCGGTCAGCAATGGGCTCTTCAATTTGCGCCGCGAATTTGCCCTGCGCTACGCGCGCAAGCACGACGTGCAGCTCGATTGCGACTCCGAGGCGCTCGCCGGACTCGGTTCCAAGGAAGTCTTCAGCCACATGTGCCTGGCGCTCCTGGGTCCGGGGGATACAGCCATTGTGCCGGCGCCGTCCTTCCCGATCCATGTTTACGCGGTGGCGCTTGCCTCGGGCAACGTGATCAGCCTCGATTGCACGCAGCCGGACCGTTTTCTGTCCAGCGTCGCCAATGTGGCGGAACATCTCTATCCCAAACCGAAGCTGCTCATCCTCAACTTCCCGCACAATCCCAGCACGACCGTCGTGGAGCGCGATTTCTTCGTGGAGGTGGTCAAGCTGGCGCGGCGCTTCGGCTTCATGGTGATCCATGATTTTGCCTATGGCGACGTCTGCTTTGACGGCTACCGGGCCCCGAGCTTCCTGAGTGTGCCGGGCGCCAAGGACGTGGGCGTCGAAACGACGACCATGAGTAAGGGCTTCAACATGGCGGGCTGGCGGCTCGGCTTTTGCGCCGGCAACGCGGAAATGATCCGTGCCCTGGCCACCATCAAGGGCTATTACGATTACGGGATCTTCCAACCGATTCAAATTGCCGGCATCCTCGCTCTACGCCACGGAGAAGAAGCCGTCGAGCGCCAGGCCGCCGAGTACCAGAGCCGCCGCGATGTCCTGGTCGAAGGCTTGCGTCGTCTCGGCTGGGACATGGAAAAGCCCAGGGCGGGCATGTTCGTCTGGGCACGTTATCCCGCAGAATGGCGCGCCCGGCTGGGTTCCATGGACTTCGCCATGAAACTGCTCGAAGAAGCCGAAGTCGCGGTCAGCCCGGGCCGGGGCTTCGGCGAGGCGGGCGAGGGCTACGTGCGTCTGGCGCTTGTGGAGAACGAGCACCGGCTCAAGCAAGCCGTCCGTCAAATCGGCCGCTGCCTGCGCGGGGAAAAGGCAGCGGGTTAGGTTCTTAAACGCCAAAATTGTCAGGAATGACTCTCTACGGCGTGCTTCGCCCCTGGCTGAACCGTTGGCGCGCCCAGGCCTGAAAGTGGCGGAAAAGAGCGTTCTCGTCCATAGTGCCGCGCAAGGATAGCAAACCGATCAGCTCGGCGGATATGACCTGAGGTATGGCTCGGCTTTGCGTGACGGCAGCATAACGGCCGTCCAGGCCGAGAGCGTAGAAGGTGAGCGCGTGGCCGTCATAGCGCCAGACCTCGGGCACGCGTAGGGCAGCATAAATCTCCATGCGATTGAGGGTGCTGTAGCTAATGTCGACTTCCAGCGCCAGATCCGGCGGCGGATCACGACGCAAATCAATCTTGTCTTTGCCGCGCACTAGCGATTCGCTGCCAATCCAGTAGCACTCATCCGGTTCCAGGCCCCTGCGGCGCCGGCGGCGCCGGAACGTCGTGGAGCCGCCTCCTTTCAGAGGCAGACCGAGTTCCAGGGTCAGAGCCAGGATCAGCAGACTGAAGAAGCGAACAATGGATTCGTGCTCCAGGGACAGGGTCATGAGTTCGAGGACTCCACGATCGTAGGTCACCCGGAGAGCAGGACGCTCGGCGAAGGCGCGCAATGTCTGGCTGTATTCTTGCCAGGAGACCCCATACAAGAGGAGGCGCTGTTCAGGAGAATGTTGCACCGTGGCCATGGCTGTCCTTTGCAGTTCGTGGGCATTCTACCGCGCAGCCGGAAAGTCATCGAGAGAAGCTCATAACCTGGCAGCCAGATCTTCGATGCGAATACCCTCTATGACCGCCAGATTGCCCTCCGCCTTGGCGAGCTTGAAGATGCCGGCCGTGAAGGCGAACGCTTCCTTTAGGTACCGTTCCTGGAGCTTCCTTCCCTGCGCGGTCAGGCCATCCACGACTGTCAAACGTTGCGGCGCCGCGAGAGCAGCGAGGTGAGGCACGTCCCCTGCTTTCAAAATTCCCGGCGCCAGCAGACCCATGCTAAAGCCTACGGGGTAGGCCTGCTCGGGGATGTAAGTCACAGGAGAGCGCACCGTCATGACGGAGGCGATCCGATCCTCGAACAGCGCAGCCGCGCACAGCGCGATGATCCCGGCATTGCCGAAGCCAAGGACGGCAAAGCGGCGCCGGTCGAGCGTTGGCTGCAAGGCCATCCAGTCCAGGATGCAGAGCACATCAAACACCCACTGGCCAAGGAGCGGCCGGCCGATCCAGAGGGCATGCTCGGCGCTATTGTGATCGGGCGCGCCGGCGACCGCGTCGTGAGGCGGATGCAATGTCCCCGTGGCGCGGAGGTCGGGGGCCAGCAGGGTCCAGCCTCGGTCCAGAAGGGCGGCGGCAAGCGGATGATCCAGCGCCTCCGCTTTGCCGTCCTGGTGCAGGACGATGCAGGTGGGTTCCTTGCCTGTTCTAGCTATGACGCTTTTCAGGATCACGGGCAGCGCCAGACCGGGCTCCGGTTGGATGCTCAAGGAGGTGGCAATGACACGCCCCTTGACCTCTCTGCTGCCGACCGCCGCCGTGGGCCGCGGCAGCTTGGGGAAGCCGCCGAAAATGTCGGTCGCTAGCCGGGTGCGCATGGCGATGGCGGTCGATTCCCAATCCTCGATGTGGTCGGGTTTGCGTGCCGCGAATCGGGCAACCAGCTTGTTCGCTTCGCGTGCGGCAAAGGTCGGGGGGAAGAGAAACTCCCTGGGCCGCGTTCCCTCGGTAAGGCACTGCAGATCCTCGGGCGTTTCGATGGTATGTTTCGGCTCCGGGATCGGCTTGCCTTCGCCTTCGTTGCGCAGCCACTGGACCATCCAGCCGTACATGCGCTCGCGCATCGCCTGGTTATAGTCATGGCCCGACTCGAAAACCGCATGCTCGAGCTTGTCGGGAACGCCGTAAAGCCTGAAAACGGGACGGGCGCGGTCCACGCTCCTGGCCGCCTCGCCGACGCTGAATTGAAAAGCATCCTGGGTCGCGCTGATGACGAGCAATGCCCGCGGCGCGACCAGCGCCAGGACATCTCCTTCCTCCGCGAAACGCAAGGCGCCGGGCAGGACCTCGCAGACGCAGCAGGCGGCCTGGAGGTACGCTTGATAGCTGCCGACCGAGCAGACCGGCACGACGGCGCGGAAGCGCTCGTCGAGGGCGCCCGCGTACATGGTCTGGTTGCCGCCGCCCGAAGCGCCGGTGATGCCGAGGAGATCGCCGTCCACTTCCGGCCGCGTGCGCAGATAATCGACGGCACGCCGGTTGTCATAGACCTGCATGCCCAGCAAAGTCTGACCCACGGGCCAGAGTGTGCTGCCGAAGAGGGCGCCGTGGTACGTCCCCCGCGCCAGAGAGGGGTGTCGCTCGCCGGCCCCGAAGGCATCGACCGCCAGCACAAAAAAGCCCAGCTGCACTAATCCCAGGCAGCGCGCTTGCACGACCGGGTCCCGCCGCGCCCAGGGCCAGTGACCATGCACCGCCAGCACAGCCGGCACTTTCCTGAGAACATTCTCCGGTACGTAGGCACTCGCCGTCACCCAGACATCGGGCTGGCTCTGAAAGAGCAGCTTCTCGATTCGGTAACCCGTCCGCTTGAGCACGCCGACTACCTTGGGCTCCAGCGCGCAAGGCTTATCGGGAAACGGTCCCATGGCCTCGAACATTGTGGTGCGCAGCTTGGCCCGGCGCTCCAACCAGTCCTTTCGCGTGGCTGGCGGCCGATCGTTGGCGTGCAATACCTTAGACTGGGCGCGAACAAAGTTGTCGAAAGCCAGCCGGTCAGGCGGTGTGTCGGCCATGCCCATTATCCTTTGCCTTCGCGTTCGCGTTCGCGTTCGTTCACGCGCTTGAGGAGGGCGGCTTTGATCTCGGGCGGCACGAACTTGGCCAGCTCACCCTGGAATGTAGCGATCTGGCGAATGAGCGTGCTGTTAATGTGGGAGTATTCTTCCTTGGCCATGAGGAACACGGTCTCGATTTCCGGATCGAGGGCCAGGTTGGTCAGCGACATGCTGAATTCATATTCCATGTCGCTCAGGGTGCGCAGGCCGCGGAGCATGACGCGGGCGCCGGCCTCGCGCACGAAGCGCACGGCCAGGCCGTGAAACGGCAGCACCTCGACGTTGCCGATGCCCTTGGCCACCCGTTTCACCAGCTCGACGCGCTCCTCGACCGTGAAGAAAGAGGCTTTCTCCGGGTTCGTGCCGACTCCCACGACCAGGCGATCGAAGATGCGGCTGCCGCGGCGAATGACATCCAGGTGGCCCAGGTGCACGGGATCGAAAACCCCGGTGTAGACGGCCGATTTCATCATGACGGTCTTCCCTTTTGATACTAACCCGAAGCGTAAGCGAGGGCCGCCCTCGCTTACGCTTCGGGTTAGTGTGCGAGTGTTTTCATGAGCCGATCGATCTCTGCCACGCTGTTATAGCAGTGTGGGCTGACGCGAATGCGGCCGGCGCGCTGGTTGATTACGAAACCTTCCGCCCGGCAGCGCTTGACCAACTGGCGTACATCGCCTGGAACCACCAACGAGACGATGCCGGATTTATCCTCGGCCGCACGGCTGCTGAAGACTTCAAGGCCGGCCTGTTCGGCACGCGCACAGAGGTGATCGGTCAGAGCCAACACGCGCTCGGCGACGTTGGCAATGCCGATTTCCAGGAGCAGTTCCAGGCTCGCCCCCAGGGCCGTGATCCCCGCGACATTGAGCGTACCACTCTCCCAGCGGCCGGCGTGCGGCTTGAGCCGAAAGTCGATGCGCGAGAAATTACGCGAGCCGACCACGCTATTCCAGCCGACGCCGACGGCGTGCAGCCGATCGACGGCTTCGCGCCGCGCATAGAAGAGGCCGGCCCCCTCGGGACCAAGCAGCCACTTGTGCCCGTCCGCCGACAGAAAATCCACCGGCGTGCGTTGCACATCGAGGGGAAAGACGCCGAGACCCTGGATGGCGTCGACGAAGAAGAGGATGCCGCGCTCCTTGCAGAGTGCGCCGATGGCATCCAGGTCATTTCGGAAACCGCTGGCGAATTCCACCCAGCTCAGGCTGACGATCCGCGTCCGGTTGTCGATGGCCGCCCGGATGTCGTCGAGCCAGAGCCTGCGCTCCCGGCTGGCAATCGCGCGCATCTCGACGCCACGCTCAGCCAGGTTCATCCACGGGTAAATATTGGCCGGATATTCCTCGGCGGCCGTGACGATATTGTCGCCCGGCTGCCACGGAAATCCCTCGGCCACGATGCCGACGCCTTCGCTGGTGTTTTTGATGAAGGCGATATCGTCTGGATCGGCGTTGACCAGTTTGCCCGCCAGAGCGCGCACCTCCTCGACGCGCCGCTCCCAGTGCGCCACATTCACGTCGCCGTTCTCAACCATGTCGGCGGCCCATTCCGCCATGGCGCGCTGCGCGCGTGCGGAGATCGGGGCCACCGCGGCGTGGTCAAAAAACGCCCAGCGGCGCGTGATAGGGAATTCTTCGCGTAGCCTTGACCAATCCATTTGGCCACCCTCTAAAGCCATCATGCAGCTTACCCGGCATACCAAGAATGCCACTCAAAAAAGGTAAACCGCATGAGAGGGACGATGCACGGTTCACAGTCCGCCAGCCAAGTGCGTTGGCAGACTGTGGATTCCGCTCGACGATTGCGTTGGCGGACTTTGCCGCCGTTGGTGAACGGTGTATACAGAACTATACCGATTAGACAGACTCGTTCCGAGTTATGGGAAGAGCAGTTTGGAAAATATCTGTGCACCTGAAACGCGTGCGGAAGATGGTGGCAGCAGACCAGGCCATCGCAGGAGTCAACATGGAAAAAGTGACAGGCATCGGCGGCGTGTTTTTCCGCGCGCGGGATCCGGCGGCATTGGGCCAATGGTATCAGGAACATCTTGGCGTCTCGCCAACGCCATCGAGCTTGCGATCGATGTGGTATAAGATTATCTTCGACTACAGAGCTTTTCTCTGATTGAGGATGAGCAGTTGTTCTTCGAGCCTGGCCGAACTCCCTACGATCTGAACTTTCGCCTTTTCGGCGTGGACGTAAGGGTCCATCCCTGGTTCTGGCTGATGAGCGTCATGATGGGATGGTCAACGATCGCGCTTGGCGGCTTCGGCTATCTGCTGATCTGGGTCGCCTGCGTTTTCATTTCGATCCTGATTCACGAGTTCGGCCACATCTTCATGGGGATCGTCTTTCGCTCGCACGGCCACATTGTCCTGTACACCATGGGTGGACTTGCCGTGGGCAGCAATCGGCTGTCCCAGCACTGGCAGCGAATCCTGGTGTGCCTGGCTGGGCCAGCGGCCGGATTCTTGTTTTTTGGCCTCGTATGGGTCTTCGCGAATCAGGTGATTAACCTGGAACAAGCCCCGCAAACGATGAGAGCCACTTACGACTTTCTTCTCCAGATTAACCTTTTTTGGGGCTTCCTGAATCTGTTGCCGATATGGCCCCTGGACGGCGGCCAGGTTACCCGCGATTTGCTGGATTGGATCATGCCGGAGCGCGGCGTGCGCATTGCCTTGGGAATATCATTGGTCACGGCAGGTGTCCTGGCTGTGAATGCGCTCTACCTGCACACTCACAAGCACTCGCTCGGTCCACTGCAATATATTCCTTATCTGCACTATGCCCGCGGGTTGTGGCTGGCTTTTCTCTTCGGCGTGCTGGCATTTAACAGCTTCCAGGCCATGCAGGCTGAATCGCGTCGCCGGCCATGGGATCGCGATGACAATTCCTGGGATCGCTAGCCTGGTCCGCGCGGACTTGCCCGACTCCCCTCTCCTTCCGTAAAATGTTGTATCCTTTTGGCGGGACTCGAAATGAGCAGGAGCGATGAACCAGGACATTGACGACGCCTTGCAAGGCTGGGAAGCGCGACCGGGGGCGTTGCAGGCCCGACTCATCGAGGCCCGCGACAGCCGGCAGGTGATGCAACTCCGCATCGATCTGGGCATTTTACAGATCGAAATCACCGACCGTCCGGACGGCACCCGGCCGCACGGCTTTGCCACCTATTTTGAATATCTCCGTCAGCAGGCGCGCATTGCCGATCGCGCGGGGCATGAGTTCGCGCTCAGCGAGGAACAGTGTGAGGAAGCCGACCGCGAGTTTGTGCAGTTCTACCATCGCCGGGTCGGCTGGCTGACCCTGCGCAACTATGCCCGGGCCATCGCCGACGCCGACCATACGCTGGCCTTCATGAATTTCATCCGCGACCACTCCCCCAACGACGACTACACCCGCGCTCACGAACAGTACCGCGGTTTTGTCCTGTTCCATCGCACGCAGGCGGCCGCCGCCCTCGCCGTGGAAAAGAACGATCCCGAAGCGGCCATCGACGCCATTCACGACGGCCTCGAACAGCTCCGCAGCTTCTTCGCTTCCTTTGAGGCCGAGGAGCAAATGGAAGAGGACCCCATGGTGGAGCAGCTCCGCAAGATGGACCGCTCCCTGCGTCAGCTCCACAACATCGAGGCCACGCTCCAGGAACAGCTTCAGCAAGCCGTCGCCAACGAAGAGTACGAAGCCGCCGCCAAGCTGCGCGATGCCTTGCGCAAACGAAAGAATTGACTCAAGGATAGCCAGTAGCCAGTAGTCAGTAGCAAAGGCTACTGACTACTGACTGTTTTCGCGCGACCTTGACCCCCTAAAGCTGCGTATTAGAATGGGTACCGATGCAGCAGGCCCGCCCTGCGGGACCGGCGCGCCGTTACTCCTTGCTTATCATTCCTTTACGTCAAGGCGGCTGCCAAATGAAGTTTGTCACCCAGATGGTTCTGGTCATCCTTGCCATTGTCGGCGTGGTGGCGGGTATCACCTATGTCAGCCAGTTCTCCAGCACCCGGAAGACAGGATCAGGCGATCCATCGGCCGGATCCACGACGAATGCGGCCTCGCTGACGTTTCCGATAAAGATCATGAATTATGATCCGCCCACGGCCGGAGAGTTTGAGATGCACGCGCCAGGCCATCAGGACTTTCGCTTCATCAATAAGAACGCCGTGCCCGTCGATCTGGGCCTGATGTCCAAGAGTTGCAAGTGCTCCGAGATCCAGGCGTGCGTGCTGACGGCGGAAGAAGGCCACTATCTGGACGCGGACGCCCTGGTGGAGGCGGCGGCGATGTTCAGCGCGGCCGAGCGCGGCGCGGTTGGCTTTCTGAGCCAGGCGATTCAAACACGCGACGCTGTACCGGATATGCAGAAGGTAAAACTGGACTGGCAAAAACTGGAGCCGCAAATGGGCGCCCAGGCCATGAAGGAGATGCGGCCCGTCAACTTCATCACCGTGCCGCCGGGCGGCACCGGGTTCGTCCGCTTTGACTGGGACGGCAGGAAGACCAAGGAAGGCCCGGATCGGCTCGTGATTGAAGTGTGGACCCAGGCCAAATCAGGCAAGGCCGTCGCCCGCGACTTTGTGAAGCTGGAGTGTCCGGTCACGTTCGTGCCGCCCTTGCGTATTTCGCCTGACAAGGTGGAACTGGACGAGCTGGGCCCCCGGGACGAACGCATAGCCGAGTATTACTGCTGGTCGGCGACCCGCTCCAGTTTCACTATCAGTGCCCGGCCGCTGACCCCGGATCCGTGCATCGCCTGCGAATGGGAGCCGCTCAACGAGGAAGAATGCACCAAGTTGTCCGAGCGCGAGAAATCGCGCGTGCTGACGGGCTACCGCATCCGCCTGCACGTGCACGAGCGGGCGGCCAACGGCAAACCGCTGGATGTCGGCCCGTTTGCCCGGCGCATCATGATCAAGAGCGACATGGGCGAGGACGAGGCCATGATCGGCGTCGTCGGCGCCGTGCTGGGCGATTTCATCGTCGGCTCGGACGAGGACAAGGGCCGGGTCCTGCTGGAAAGCTTCCCGGCCCGCAACGGCACCGTCAAGCCAATCATCATCACGGCCCGGCAGGCCGGCGTGGGACTGCAAGTGGGCGACGCCCGGATCGAGCCGGAGAACCTGAACCACATCAAGGCGACGTTGAAGGAGGACGGCACCGGGCGCTGGAAGCTGCTCGTTAAGGTGGCCCCGAATTGCCCCCCAGGCAAATTCTCGCTGGATACAGCCGTCGTTCTGAAGATCACCGGCGATCAGGAAGGACAGCAACGACAGCTTCGTATCCCGATTCGCGGCACGGCGTATGTGAAACAATAAGCCAAAACGCCGGAGCGGTGTGCCCCGGCCGTTTCTTCTTTCCGAACCACAAGGAAGTCCGGTATGGAAAAGGATGACCAGAATCGGCTGCTCGACCCGTCGCCGGCCGCCGGCAGGCGTGCCCGCCGCCAGGGCGTCACCATCAAATTCACCGTGCTCGCTCTGACGCTGGTAAGCGCGGCTGCCGCCGCCGGCTTTTTCATGGCGCCGCTGCTGCGGCAGGAGGGGGACAAGGGGAACGAAGCCGCTCCGGAACCGCAGAGCGGTCCGCCGTTATTCCGCGATTGGCCGAAACCGGACGTCGCCTTGATGCTCTCAGGCGAACAGCACGGCTATCTGCAACCGTGCGGCTGCTCACCGGTACAGATAGGCGGACTGGCCCGGCGTTACAACTTCTTGCAAACCCTCGACAAGCGTGGCTGGGCCGTGGTCGCCGGAGATGTCGGCGATGTTGCCCAGGGGTCTGGGCCGGAAACGAGAATCAAATTCGAATACTCGATGAAGATGCTTGGTCAGCTCGGTTATACGGCCATCGGTGTGGGCAAGAACGAGGTTAATCTGCCCCTTCTTGAGGCACTGGCAGAAACTGTTCTGAACAATAAGGACGAGCCTCGACCGGTGGTAACCAACTTGGTCAACCGGCAAAAAGACTTTCCTGAAATGATTGAGGCCTGGGCCGTCAGCAAGGCCAAAGGCAATGCGCCCGTAGTCGGTTTCGCCGGTATTGTCGGACCGGCTCTGGCCAAGGAGGTAAAGAGTTCCGGTCTCAATTTCCTCCCGGAGGAACAAGTTCTTCCGCAAGCCATTCAGGGATTGCGGGCCGAGAAGGCCGATCTGCTTGTGCTTCTTTACCAGGGGAGTCTCGAGGAAGCCAAGGAGTGCGCCAGGAAATTCCCGGATTTTCAGGTCATTTTGCATACGGCCGCCGAACCGGAGCCGTCGGCGGAGGCCATCAAGGTCGGCAATACGATGCTGGTAAATCCGGGGCATAAAGGCCGGTACGTCGGCGTCGTAGGCGCCTATCGCACAGGGAATGCACAGCAGCCGTTCGACCTGCGCTACCAGCTTGTGGAATTAGCGCCCGCCTACGAGACGCCCGAAGGCAAGGACAACGACAACCCCATTCACGCATTGATGCAGGAATATGCCCAGCAAGTGAAAGATCGAAACTTGATGCGGCAATTTCTTCTGGACAGCGCGCATCCACTGCAAGTCGAATTTCCGAAAGCTGAATACGTGGGCTCTCAGGTTTGCAACCGCTGCCACAAAAGCGCCTTCAAGGTCTGGAAAGAGCATCCGCATTCCAAGGCTTATGACAAGTTAGTGGTCAAGGCCACGCGGCCCACGCTGCGGCAATTCGACGGCGAATGCGTGGTGTGCCACGTGACGGGATTTGGTAACAGAACCGGTTTTCGCAGCCCGGAGGAAACGCCCAAGCTATTGCATGTAGGCTGTGAGGCTTGCCATGGGCCGGCCAGCTTGCATGTCGCGGACGATGGCGACAAGAAAATCCGCGCTGCCATGAACCCTTTCAAAGCGAGGCCAGGCGAGGACAAGAAGAAATTGGAAGATCGTATCTTCTCGGCTTGCGAGAAATGTCACGACACGGATAACGATACCCACTTTAATTCCAAATCTTTCCCCGATTACTTCAAGAAGACGTACCACACGGTTGATAAACCTAAGGCCGGCCAGTGAACCCGATAAAAATGAAGAACGCCCGGCGACCGTCGCCGGGCGTCTTCTGTTGGGGAAGAGTTGGTGCCTGGTTGGAAGGCAAAGAAGCCGGACACGGACGCCAAGTGCTTGCCCGGCGCCGGAGAGGTAGCTCCGAGGCAGGGCTACGCCACAACGATCGTGGTGACTCGCCGACGCGGGAAAACCCCGACATGCGGCCCGGCATCTCTGCGGTATCGTTCACCGCTTCTCGGTTCCGCTGGTCGAACGCAGAAGTGATTTGAGCTTGCGCGCGAAAATGGAATTTTTACAAAAAGCCGAGTGGTCATTGGTCATTCGTCATTAGTCATTCGCCGGGCGAATGACCAATGACGAATGACTAATGACCAAAGGTTTACCATTCGTTCGACTTGATCACTTCTCCGCCGTTCCGCGTGAACAGGGCGTTAAGCGTTTTCGGGTCGATTTGCGCGCTGAGGTAGTGAACGGAACCATCTGCAAAGACAGCGTTAAAGCCGGTGGCGCGCTCGTCCAGCAGGCCGGCCGCCGGATCCTTGGCGTCAATCTTCAAATCATCGGGCTTGGTCCAGATCACGGCACGGTCGGGCGCGGCCTCGACGAGAAGGATGGTGTTCGAGGTGCCGTCGGTGACCTCCTTCATGAGCACGGCCTGCGGCGTGCCGGTGAACATCATGGCAGGGCCGACCGGCGCCAGAATGCGCGTCTTGCCATTGGCGTTTGCCAGTCCTTGCCCGCCAAAGACGGCCGGCATGCGGGCGATCAGCGTCTTGTTGTGCTCGCTGTCCCAGGGTTCGTCGCGGTGAAATTGGTTGTAAAGCTGATTCTCGCCGAGGAACGGCAGAATTTCGACGCGCCAGCTCAGGAGCGGCTGCCCTTCCTTGTCGTAGATGGCCGACGTCGGGAACTTGCCGTTTGCGTCATGGTAGTTGTGCAGCGCGAGGGCGAGTTGTTTCAGGTTATTGGCCGTCTGGCGCCGCTGGGAGGTCCGGTTGACGGCAGCGGCCAGGTCGGCCAGGAGCTCGCCGGTCCCTTCGGCGCCCTCCTTGAGCGACAGCGTTAGCTGGTCGCCCTGGACCGCCGGCGTCAGCAAGGCGAGAGCCCTTTCCAATTTGGGAATGACCCGTCGCGCCATGTCGGCGCGGGCAAGCGACTGGGAGAAGTGGACCAGAAGCTGATGCAAGCTCTCGGCAGCGTTGGCATCTTGCGATTGGACCGTCAGCTTCAGAGAGGCTTGCGGCGTTAAATCGATTCCGGCCGCAGCCCAAAGCACGCCATGCGTGACAACCGTGACCGGAGCGCCGCCCACTTCTTTTGGAAGTCGCGGGCTGACTTCTTCGGCAAGGCGGCGCACTTCCGCGGTCGGCAACAGCAGCACCTGGACCGCCGTGTCTCCAGCCGCCGCAAAGCCCTTGGCCAATTCCGGCCTGGGCGTCCCCTTGTCCGCTTTTATGCGCGCCAGCGCGGTTTTGCTGCCGGCCACGATCGCCTCGTCCATCTTCTCCACGGCAGGCATCCGCATGGGTCCCATGCCGCCCAGCAACTCCGTAAGCGCCCTGGCGTCGGCGTCACCCGCGAGCGGCGCCACAAGCACCGGCATCCCGGGCATGTCGGCCATGTTAACCACCACGTACAGGTCCTTGCCGCCGGCCTTGGTGAAATTCATGGCCCAGGGCACAAGGACTTGTTTCAGCGGCGCGAGCTGATCGGCCTCCAGTTTGGCCGCCTCGCTGACCTTGCTGAGGAAGGCATCGACGTCCACGCGCGTGACATCGACGTGCATGACGACCAACGTTTGTCCATCCAGGTAAGGCGCCACGGCCTTGGCGCGCGCCTCACCGTCGGCAGCACGATCCGCTGCCAGCAGTGCGCTGAAACCGGCGAGAGCTAAAAGACAGGCAAAAACTCTATGCATATGGACTCTCCTATCTTGATACAGTTTAGCCGCGACCCGCTAGGGGAGCGCGTTGGTGCAATCGCCAGCGTTCCCATCCGCGCTCCCCTAACGGGTCGCGGCTAAACGGCGGTTAACGTCGGTAAGCGAACATGTCTCAAGGCTTCAAGGTCAATTCGTAGGTCAACTCGTTGGCGGACACCGTGTGCGGCGGTGCGGCGGCATGGAGCGTCGCGTGATTGCCGGAGGCGTGGTAAGCGAACGGCTTGCCCAGCATGGGATCCTCAGGCACGGGGACTTCCGTGATCTCGCTCAACGCTTCGGGCAGTTTGCCGTCATGGCTGGCGGCGTAAAGACGGATCGCTTCGACGCAGCGCTGGGCGGCAATGCGGCGATCGAGCCGTGCATACGCCGTGTATACCTTGACAATCGCGGGCAAGAGATCGACGAAGGGAATCGCTTCCAAACGCTGCCGCGCCTTCCTGATATCCTGGTCCGCTCGCTCCAGGCCGGGAAGCGCCTGAGCATAGGGCAATGTGTACCACTTGAACAAATCATCCTGCAGGTTGAAGTAGCGGCGCAGGGCATGAATGACGTACACCTGAAAGATGGGCATGGCGTCGACGTCCTCGGCTTTCCGTCCCTCCGCGATCAGCTCCTTCCTGGCCTGCGGGTAAAACTTTAGGGCGAGACCCATGAGGAGCAGGCGTGCTTCCGCGTCCTTCGAGCCGTCCTCCAGGCGCATGAGGCGGACGAGGCCGTCGACAAGCTCTTGCGTTTGCTGGGAGCTCAGCGGTTTCTTTTCAAGGTCGCGCGCCAGCGGCACCTCGGCGTAGAGCCAGAGCCTTTCGCCGCTGAGCGGCCTGGACAGGCCGATGAAGGGGCGCGGCAGCTCGGTGAGCGACCAGTAGAGGTTGGGCGAGCCAGGAGTCTGGATCCACTGATCCACCTGCCCGGCCTGGACGGTGGCAATGGCAATGCCGGCCAAGGCATTGATCAACAGCGGCGCATTGGCCACATCCTTGCCCAGGGCGAAGCCCGTCTGCAAGCTGTACGCCGCCTTGCTAAAGTCCTTGTCCGCCAGCTCAAAGCGCGTGCGCAGGGCCAGCACATTGGCAAAGACGCGAAACCCTTGCACGTCCGGCAGGAGCATGCTGATGCCCTCCTGCTTGAGGCGTGTCGTGAAGCCCCAGTCGCAGTATTCGCGCCGCGCCGCCAGGTCCAGCTCCTGAAGCTGCTTGGAATTCAGAACCCAACCCAGCTCGGAGCGCGGCAAGTCGTGGGGCGAAGCTTGCAGCGCCTCGCTGATTTTGTCCTGAAGGCCTGGCTGGCGCCGCCAGCCTTCCCATTCCGGGCTGAAGGCCCGATAGTACAGCATGGCCGCATTGCCCGGCGTCACATCAAAGGAATCGGGGAGCAGATGGTACTTCAGAACCGGTGACGGCAGCGCCGCCGGTCCAACCGTCAGCTTATAGGTCATTCCCTGGCCAGGAGCCCGGCCGGCCGAAAACACCAGTAAAACAAGACCAAGCCATTTCCGAACCATGCAAGGATCTCCTGAGAGTTTCAAGGCGTTTGCCATTCCGGCCAGTTGAAGCCGCTGCGCGCGTCCAGAGTGGCCGTGGACGAGTTCACGGGGCCGCCGCTGGACGCAGACGAAGAATCGGGCAGGGCCTCGATGCCCCAGTGCTGTACTAATTGCTGGAGATGGAAGTAGCTCAAAGGCGCCGGCTGGTTGCCGGCAGCAGCCGCGGTCAAAACCGGGACCTCTGGCGCGGGCAGCCGTTCGACCGCCTGGCTGGCGGATACCTCTTCTTTTTCAATCGGCACGTAAACAATGCGGCTGTCGTGTTGCTGTGGCCCAAGCGTCATGACAAGGCCGAGCGCCGCGGATACCAGGGCCAACGTCACCGTGGCGCATGGCCACAGCCAGCCGCGCCGGGAAGCGGCTTTCTGCCCAGCGTGAAAAAACAGCTTGTCGCGATTGATGGCGCCCGCGGCCGGGGTCAGGGACGCCAGCGCCGACTCAAGAGCTATGAGTTTCGGATCGAAGCTTTCCTGGGACATGTGACTCCCAACCTTTCACGCAACGTAACCAGGCCGGCCAGGTACCAGCGATGTGCCGTGCTCGACGAGGCGTCAATCAATTCACCGATCTGCTCGAAGGTCAGGCCGCCCCAGAGATGAGCGACGATCACCTCCCGCTGCTCCACCGGCAAGGTCTGCAACGCGGTGCTGGCCGTGTCGGCGTCGATCTCGGCGGCCTCGCTGGCACAGAACCACGCCGGCGCTTGCCCCGCGGCGCGGCTCTCGTGCCGCCGCCGGCGCTCGGCGGAACGGCTGGCGTCAACGGCGGCATTGCGCACGACGCGATATAACCAGGAAACCAGCCGATCCGGCGGCTTTTTCTGTGCGATTAGTTTCAGGAACGCTTCCTGAACGACGTCCTCGGGCGTGGCGCACCATTGCCGCGCGTACAGCACCAGCGCCGCGGCGTGCTCATCGATCAGCCGGCCAAGAACTTCCGGGCCCATCATCTGAATGACGTGTGTTTGGGCACGTTATCCCAAAAAACAGCGCAGGTCAGGATTCCGATCCTGACCGGGTCGGGTCAGGATCAGAATCCTGACCTACTATAGGAGGATAAGGCTTGTAAGGGGGATACGAAAATGTTCTCGCTTCAGCCGCTGGGGGATCAGGCGGTGCTGGCCTATTGCGCCGATGAGGCGGCGGCCCTGGAGTTTGCTGGGGCGGCGCGTCAATCCGAGCCGGCCTGGCTCGTGGATGTGGTCCAGGCCTACACCAGCGTCGCCGTCTTTTTCGACCTCGATCAGGTTAACTATGCCCAGGCAGCCGAGCATCTCCAACGATTTGCCCAGGACCGCAAGGAGAAGGGCATCGTGCCGCAATCCCGCGCGCACGTGATACCGTGCTGCTATGAACTGCAACTGGACCTGGCCCGCGTGGTTGAGCACACCGGACTAAAAAATGAGGAAGTCATTCGCCTGCACCTGGAGACGGAATACACGGTCTACGCCATCGGCTTCTGTCCCGGCTTTCCTTACCTGGGTTACCTGCCGCGTGCCCTGTGCGGCGTGCCGCGCCTGGACACGCCGCGCCTCCGCGTTGACTCCGGCAGCGTTGGGCTCACCGGCCGGCAAACGGGGATCTACACCGAGCCACGCCCAGGCGGCTGGAACCTGATCGGCCGCACGCCGCTTCAGCTGGTCAACCTGGCGGAGGGCTACTTCCCGCTGCGCACCGGCGACCGTGTGCGCTTCCGGCGTATCGATGAAGCGGAGTTCAAGAATCTTCTCGGCCAACGTCTGTAAGCAGTCGCTCCACAATCACGACATCGCGCCAGACGCCGTCAAGCTGACCGTGCTTCTCGTAGACTCCCACTTCGCGAAAGCCGAGCGACTTGAGCAAGCCTCGGCTGGCAGCATTTTCCACAAAAACGCGCGACACCAGCTTCCAGTAACCTGCCTTGCGAGCGGCTTCCATTAGAAGACGTAAAGCACGCTTTCCCAAGCCGCGGCCGCGCTCCGTACGCCTTACATAAACGGAAAATTCCGCGACGCCGGCATAACATTGGCGCGGCCGGTACGTCGAAGTAGCAGCGAAGGCCACGACCTCGCCGCCTCTTTCCACCACAACAACTGGATGAACGCCATCGAACCACTTGGCGACATCTTCGCCAGAGCGCAGGCAGGTCTCAAAAGTGGCGATTCGATCCTCAATGCCCTGATTGAAGATGGCAGCCATGGCGGGCGCATCCTCAGGAGTCGCGTCTCGCCCATGCAAAATAGCTACCTCCGGCCGTCGTAAAAGATGTCGAGCTTCTCAGTACGTACTCAGTACTCAGTACTCAGTACTCAGTACTCGGTACTCAGTACTCGGTACTCAGTACTCTTATTCCTCCGGCAAATACACCGTCATCTTGGTTTTGCCCGCAGCCACCAGACAACCATCTGCGGCGGCCAGGTTGCCCTGGATGCGCTTGTCGGACGCGATTAAATCGCCGGTTTCCTGATCCAAAACGATAAGCCCCAACGACGTGGGCCAGTAAACTCTATGGCCGGCAAGCAATCCCCGGCCAATGGTCGCCAGGCCGCTCTGGCCGTCGTCCGGCTTGTGCCATACGGGAGCGCCGGTCATGGCATCCAGGGCGCGGAGATTGTGCTGCAAGGGGATGCCGGTTCCGGTGCTGGTCACCGTATTCAGAAAGAGCTTCCCCCTGGCGACGCCTAGCAGATGCACCGTCTCCAGGGGCCGCTCCCAGAGCACATGTCCGGTGTCGGCATCAAGGCAGAGGAGGCGACCGTAGTCCAGGGGGGCGACATACAGCCGGCCGGCGGCGCAAACACAGGGAGCCAGTCCCCGCCGCGACGGCAGACCTTCCTCGGTGTTCAGTCCGCGGCTCGGATAGCGCATCGCCCACAGGCGCCGGCCGGACTCGGCATCGAGCGCCACAATGGCCCCCGAATGCGAACAATAAAAGACGCTCGTCCCCGCCGCCGTCAGCAAATGATGGCGGTAGCGCTTTTCTTTGCCGCTCAATTCTTGAGTCTCACAGACATCGCGCTGCCAGCGAACGGCTCCGCTGTCGGCATCGAGACACAGGATCGCGGTCTGCGTTTGTACGGCGGCGAGACGCGTGACCGGCGCATAGACGCGGCCGTGGTGCACCACCGGGGCGCCTTCAAACGCGGCGTGCAATCCATCCGGCGTCTTGACCTGCCAACGCTCCACGCTGCCTAACGTCTTTTGCAGATTCAGGCACACAAGATAGCTGGGAATCTCGCTGCTGTTGCGGGAACCGATATGCTGGGCCCCGAGCCGGGCATAGAGACGATCGTCCTTGGCCGTCAAGGTGTAGCTGAGAGAGCTCATAAGATCCTTGATCGGCACCTTCAAATCGAAGTCCGACTCGTTGACGCCGGCCGGCGCGTCGTACTGAAAGACGGGGAGGTCCGGCTGACGCGCGAACATATCGTAACCCTTTACCGAGCGAGCATCGGCGACAAAGACGCGCTCCTTCAAAATCACCGGATAGAAAGCCAGCAAGCGTGCTTCCCCTGCCAGCAGTTCCGACTCGTCCGTCTTCTCGCGCAGTTCGCCAAGCTTGACCGTCCATTCGAGGCCGTTGAGCTGCGGAATGCGCTGCAGGCGACCGCTCGCCTGAGGCAGCACGAAACTGCGCGAGGCGGCGCCCGCAAAGGTCAGCCAGGAGTCGAGCGCGGGCGGCGCCGCCAGGATATCGGCCTGTGCCGCCAGTCCTTTGAGGATGTCCACGAAGTTGCCATCTCGCCCGGCCAAATGACCAGCCGCCGAGCCGTGACGGGCTTCGAAGTCTTGCAACTCCAGAGCAAAGTCCCGCGTACCGCGGAATAACTGGGCCAGCAGTTGTTTGGCGCGCACGCGGGCCACGTCAAGATGCGGGTCGGGAAAAAGCAGCGCGTCCTTGAGCGCGGGCCCGGAATCCGCTCTGGAAGCAGGAACCGCCAGCATTTGCCACCAATGTTCCGCCTCGTCAAAAGCGCCGCGCTCAAACGCCAGGTCGCCGAGCAGATCCAGCGCCTGTTCGGTGAACTGGCTGCAGAAGCATTCATCCACCAGGCGCTGCAGCATTGCGGGGGCATGTGCGGCGGCGCCCTCGTCCAGCCATTTCTTGGCCTGGCTGTCCACGCGGCCGCGGCAGAGACGCAAGGCAGCGGGCGGCAGGCGCGCCAGGCGTAACTGGCAAAGGCGCCGGGCTTGCAGACAGTGCCGGGAATCCACCGGCACCAGATCATCCCCCGCTTCGGCAATGGTGCGCAGGAGTTCGTCCACTGCTTCCGGCCATTTCTTCTCTGCGATGGCTTTGTCTATGGCCTGCAGACGCCGCGCCGTGCGTGCCGATTCGCCGCTGAGGCCGATGCGCGACAGCATCTCCTCTTCGGCGGCAGCCTGGCCCTGCGCGAGTGCCAGCATTGTCCCCAGGAAAAGCGCGGAAGTACCCATACCTGTTATTCCAGTCCGTCATCTAACCTAAAGAACGTCGTCTTTCGTTCCGCGAAAGAATATCCTTCGCGGAGCGAAAGGCGACACTTAGCGAGTGTCTAACGCGGCCGCGTGGCTTGTTGCAGCAGCCAACCGGCGAAGAACACCACTATCCCCACGCCGGAACCGGTGAGCATCTGGCCCACCGTCAGGTGCCCCGCCATGTTTCCCGCCATGGCGATGGGCAGAATCAGCAGGCCCAGGAATTGCAATAACCGTCCCAGCTTATAAAGCATGCAGTAAGACAGCGCCAAGAGGGCGTAGATTCCCGGTTCTGAGAAACGCCCGCCTGCCCTTTCTCGGCTTTGGCACCAGCAGAGGAAACCGCTACGTTCGTCGCTCATTGTACACCGACGACGACGCGGGCACAGGAGTTGCTCCCTCGGGGGGAGAATCGGGCCGGGGGAAATTTGCGACCGCATAAATCTGCTTGACATCGCTCAGCACGGAACTAAAAAAAGCGTCATCTACGCCCCCGTCGGATTAGCAGCCTGTTGAAAAAGGTGTCTGGAACCTTCAAGGCGTGCATAAAACCGGAGATTATTCTACCCGCAAGGTTCCAGACACCTTTTTCAACAGGCTGCTAGGCCAGTTGGTGCGCTTCCCTTGTCGCAATCCTGCAACTGATTCAGGAGGCTAGGCGCGTGATTGCATGTTGGCCAGTCAGGAATGCATCTCGGACGCTCTTCTGTACGGCGCCGTGGTTTCTCTTAGCGACGCTGCTGACCGGCTGCGACCTGGACGGCTATCCGGACGACCTACGTTACCCGCCGCGCACGGATGTCCTGGTCGTGGACAAGCCGAAAGTCGACGCGCCGCGCGAGCTTGGTTTCGACCGGCCGGGCGAGTTCCCGAAAGTCATTCTGGCCGGATTGCCGGAAAAAGACAAAGAGCAGCTTATTATCGATCCGGCCGGCCTCAAGGACGATCAGCGCAGTGTGCTGGAGGACGAGCTCAGCAAGCGGTTTGGCACGCCAGCCAACCCCAAAGCGGATATTGGTGATGCCGCCCTGGTCGGTCAGCTCAAGCTGGACGACGAGACCTTGAGACGCGGCAGCACGGTCTATCGCCAGCAATGCTTGCACTGTCATGGGCTGAGCGGTGACGGCCGCGGCGCCACCGCCCCCTGGGTCAACCCCCATCCGCGCGATTATCGGCAGGGAGTCTTCAAGTTCACTTCTTCCAGCCAGGACGAAGGCCGGCGCAAGCCCCGCAAGGATGATTTGCTGCGCACCCTGCGGGAAGGGATTGAAGGGACCTCCATGCCGTCCTTCCGTTTGTTGCCGGAGGACGATCTCGAAGCGCTCGCGAGCTACGTGATCCATCTCAGCATGCGGGGAGAGATCGAGTTTCAGGTCATCCGCGCCCTGGTCAAGGGAGAAGAGACCAATGTTATGGAAACCCTGGGCGCTTATCTGGAGTTGATCCGCGGCAATTGGCAAGGCGCCCAGACGAGTATGATCAAACCACCCGCCTACCCGGGCGACACCCTCAAAACCGAGGAAGAGCGGGACAAGTATCTGCGCGAATCGATCGCGCGCGGCCTGGGGTTGTTTGCCCGCGCTCAGGCGGAAGGGAATTTGAAATCGGCAGGCTGTCTCGGCTGCCACAGCGATTTCGGCCGCCAGAGCGCCTACAAGTACGACGCCTGGGGAACCATCGTCAAGCCCGCGGACCTGACCACCGGCGTGTATCGCGGCGGCCGGCGGCCCATCGATCTGTACTGGCGCATCCACTCCGGCATCAATGGCGTTACCATGCCGGCGTCCAGCAGTAGTCTTACTCCCGAAGAGGTCTGGGATGTCGTCAACTTCCTGCAAGTGCTTCCCTATCCGAAAATGCGTGAGAAGTACGGCATCAAGCTGGAACAGCCACCGAAATAACTGCCATCTATTTGATCCTGGAGGAATTGTTTCGTGCAAAAGTTCTGGAGCATCCTGTTCGGGGGCACGATGCTGGGCGCCCTCCTCCTGTTTGTCGTGGCGCCCTTTATAGGTTGGTGGCTGCCGAAAAATGTCGCGACCTTCGGCGGCGGCATCGACGGCCTCTATTACCTCATCCTCGCCATCACGGGCTTCTTCTTCGTTCTGACCGAGGCGATCCTGGTCATCGCCCTCTGGCGCTTTGCCGGGCAACCGGGCAAGAAATCGGTTTACCAGCACGGCAACCACCAGCTGGAAGTCATCTGGACCGTCGTCCCGGCCGTGATCTTGCTGGTCCTCGCCATCGTGCAAATCAAGGTCTGGGCCGACGTGAAATTCATCAAGAATATGCCGAAGCCCGACGGCACCACCCAGCAGATGGAGGTCCTCGCCAAGCAATGGGAGTGGCGCGTACGCTACCCGAGCAGCGCGCGCATGGCGGAATGGGCGAGCAATCCAAAAGCCGCCGAGGATTTCGGCAGGAACCCGCACCTGGACGACCTTTATCTCCCGAACGAGATCCATATCTGGAAGGGCACAGCCGACAAGGACAACAAGGTGCTCGTCCACTTGAAGACCGGGGACGTGATCCACAGCTTCTTCTTGCCGAACCTGCGCCTCAAGCAGGATGCCCTGCCGGGCAAGACCATTCCGGTCTGGTTCGCCGTCACGGATTACAACCTGGAAGCGGATCCCCAGAGCACGGAAGCCGCGCCGCGCTGGAGGGAGAAGGAGATCTGGGAGCTGGCCTGTGCGGAATTTTGCGGCACACGCCATTCCATGATGCGTGGCAAGCTCTACGTGCACAAGGACAAGGCGGACTTCTTGAGATGGTTGAAGCACGCGGAATCGGAACAGAACCGGCACGCGCCTTTGGCTTCACGATAATACTCTGGCTCCCAGGCTCTGCCTGGGAGCCCGCTGCTGGCGAGGCACTGCCTCGCGAGGCAGAGCCTCGCGGCAGTGCGTTCCCAGGCAGAGCCTGGGAACGAGAATTTGAGACCTTTTCGAGGACAACATAAATGAGCGTCGGTCTTCCTCATGGCGCCGAAGCCCACAAGCATCTCGAAATGAGCTTCGTGCGCAAATATATTTTTTCCAGCGATCACAAGATCATTGGTATCCAGTTCCTCTTTTCGACCCTGATCTTTCTGGTGATCGGCGGCTTGCTGGCCATGGGGGTGCGCCTGCAACTGGGCTGGCCGCATGCCGATCATGGCTGGCTGGCCAGGCTGCTGAACTGGCCGAAGAGCTACGGCGACCACATGCCGCCCGAGTTTTACAACATGCTCTTCAGCATGCATGCGACCATCATGATCTTCTTCGTGATTATCCCCATGCTGGCAGGGGCGTTCGGCAACTTCACGATCCCACTCATGGTCGGCGCTCCGGACATGGCGTTCCCGAAGCTCAACATGATGTCGTACTGGTTCATGTGGCCGGCGTTCATCATCATCCTGATCGGCTTCTTCGTGGACGGCGGCGCGCCGGCGAACGGCTGGACTTCCTACCCGCTGATCTCCAGCCTGACCATGCCGATCGGTTCCGGGTTCCAGTCGCCGGGGGGGGCCGGCACCGGTTACGGCCAGATCTGCTGGTTGGTGGCACTCCTCTTCGTCGGCATTTCTTCCATGATGGGTTCGGTGAACTATGTGACCACCATCATCAACCTGCGCGCGCCCGGCATGACCTTCAATCGTCTGCCGTTGACGATCTGGGCGCTGTTCATCACCGCCATCCTGCAAGCCTTCGCCCTGCCGGTGCTCACCGTGGCCTTGATCCTGCAATTGCTCGACAAGACCTTTAACACCTGTTTCTTCCTACCCCCCGGCATGACCACCATCGGCAACTATCACGCCGGACCGGGCGGCGGCCAGACGCTTTTGTGGCAGCACCTGTTCTGGTTCTATTCGCATCCTGCCGTCTACATCATGATCTTGCCGGCCATGGGCATGGTCTCCGACATCATCGCCACCTTCGCCCGCAAGCCGCTGTTCGGCTACAAGCCGATGTACCTGTCCCTGGCCGGGATCGCCGGCCTGGGGTTCATCGTCTGGGGCCATCACATGTTCCAGAGCGGCATGGACCCGCGCCTGGGCACCGGCTTCATGATCGCCACCATCATGATCGCCCTGCCGTCCGCCGTGAAGGTCTTCAACTGGCTGGGCACGACCTGGGGAGCGAATATTCAGTTCACCACCGCGATGCTGTTCGCGCTGGCTTTCGTGTCCTTGTTCGTGATCGGCGGCCTGAGCGGCATCTTCATGGCGGCAACGCCGGTGGATATCGCCATTCACGACACCATGTTCATCGTCGCCCACCTGCACTATGTGCTTTTTGCCAGCAGCCTGATGGGCATTTTTGCCGGCATCTATTACTGGTTCCCCAAGATGTTCGGCCGCCTGATGAACGAGCCGCTGGGCAAGATCCACTTCGTGCTGACCTTCATTGCCGGCAATTGCACATTCTTCCCCATGCACATCACCGGGGCCGCCTTACAGCCGCGCCGCTATTCAGATCCACTCCAGTATGAGTGGCTGAAGCCCTTGCAGGGGTTGAATATTTTCATCAGCATCAGCGCGTTCGTGCTCGGCGCGGCACAGCTTATCTTCCTGGTGAATTTCTTCTACAGCTTGTTCTGGGGGCCCAAGGCGGGACGCAATCCCTGGCGCTCCAATACGCTGGAATGGACCGCCCCATCGCCGCCGCCGCACGGCAACTACGAGACGACGCCGATTGTTTACCGCGGGCCCTACGAATATGCCTCGCCTGAGAGCGAGGAGGATTATCTTCCACAGACCGAGAACTTGAATGGCAAGGTCGCCGGCACACAGCCGGTACACCATTAAATTAATGACTCACTGCCTCTTGGGTGGCCGGGGCTAAGTCTTCGAAGCCCCGGCCACGCGGACTCTTACGAGATTTGAATTTGAGCGGCCCCAATCGGACGACCCATGAAACTACTCCGCTGCCGCGGTGGCTGCACCGCTGGGCCGTGCTGACGGTCTGCTTTACGCTAGTGCTGCTTGGGCTGGGCGCGGTGGTCACCACGTTTCGCGTGGGCATGGCCGATCCCATCTGGCCGACTTATCCGTGGCATTTGCTGCTTATCAACTGGCAAGAACCCAGCCCTGGATTCATCATTGAACACACGCATCGCCTGGCGGGCTACTTTGTCGGAACCTGTGTCATTGCCCTGGCCGCCGGATTGTGGGCCGCCCGACCCCAGCAGGCTCTCGGCTGGCTTGGCATCGTTGCTTTGCTGGGCGTGATCGCCCAGGGACTGCTGGGCGGCTTTCGCGTGCGCCTGAACGCTCTTTTCGGCACTGACCTGGCGGCGGTGCATGGCGCCTTCGCTCAGCTGGTGTTTGCCCTGCTGGTCGGTCTGGCACTGGCGACTTCGCAGAGCTGGTCTACGCCAACGATTTTCGGCGCCGGGATCGAATCGCACGGGCTGCGCCGGCTGGCCTGGTTGACGGCGGCGTTGATCTTTCTGCAGATTGTTCTCGGCGGCTTGGTACGTCACAATCTGTATGCCGCACTGGGGCAGCGGGGGCACCTGCTGGTGGCTTTTACCGTCGTCATGGCCGTGGGCTTTCTCGTAAGGGCGGTTTTTCAGAATTCGGCCGCCACCAGGGGAATGACTACTGCCGCCACGCTTCTTGCCGCCTTTGTCGTCCTGCAACTGGCGCTGGGCGTCGAGGCCTGGATGGCCAAGTTCGGCGCAGGCGGACCGGTGGACATGCACCCAGTGACGATGCACCAGGCGGTAATCCGCACCGCGCATTTTCTAGTCGGTTCGGGCATCTTTGCGACTTCGATCGTGATTGCTCTGCAAGCATATCGGCAGACCATGGCTGTCGCTGTTCTTGTTCCCAGCTCGGTAGGTCCCGTGGGGGAAACGGCATGAAAGCAGCCACGACGGTATTTCCTGAGGCCCGAGTGGCAGCGCAGACGCGCTTTGCCGATTATGTGCAGCTTGCCAAGCCCCGGCTGTCGATGATGGCACTCTTCACCGTTGCCGCCGGGGCCCTGCTGGCGGCGCGCGGCACGCCGGCGGACTGGACGATCTTGCTGCACGCCCTGTTCGGCTCCGCGTTGGTTGCCGTGGGTGCCAGCGCGCTCAATCAGTTCTATGAGCGCGACAGCGACGGCTTCATGAGCCGGACCGAGAATCGGCCGCTTCCTGCCGGCCGGCTGCAGCCGCTCGAGGTGCTGGCTTTCGGCGCGGCCCTCGGGATTGGCGGCGTAACCTATCTCGCGGTGGCTTTGCCGCACTTGCTGGCCGCCGCGCTGGCGGCGTTAACGTTTCTGAGCTACGTCTTTGTCTACACGCCGCTCAAGCGCAAAACGTCCCTGAACACGCTTATCGGCGCTATTCCGGGCGCCCTGCCGCCGGTAATCGGCTGGGCGGCGGTGCGCGGCTCGCTTAGTCTGGAAATAGCCGTCGTCTTTGTGATCCTGTTTCTCTGGCAAGTGCCGCACTTCCTGGCGATCGCCTGGATCTATCGGGAGGATTACAGCCGCGCCGGTCTGTGCATGCTGCCCGCGGTCGATGGCGACGGCAGCATGAGCAGCCGGCAAATGGTCTGGTATTGCCTGGCTCTCATCCCCGCCAGCCTGGCGCCGGTGCTGCTCGGTCGAGCGGGCATCCCCTACCTGGTGACCGCCACGATCCTGGGCGCGGGTTTCCTGACGTTCGCGCTGGCCTTTGCACGCCGGCGGTCTCTGAAGCGCGCCCGCGGCGTCTTGCGGGCCTCGTTGATCTATCTGCCGGTCTTGCTGGCTTTGCTATTACTCGATGGAGCATCCCACTAATGGCGCACGCAGTCGAAGAGGAGCCGGTTCTGCACATGGGCGTGGCCGTCAACCACGGCAAGCTGGCCATGTGGATTTTCCTGGCCACGGAGATCATGTTCTTTACCGGCTTGATCGGCACCTACATCGTCCTGCGCAACGGCACGCCGACCACGCAGGAGCCGTGGCCGACTCCCGAGCAGGTCCACCTCAAGGAGTGGATCGGCGCCTTCAATACCTTTGTGCTCATCTGCAGCAGCGTGACCGTGGTGCTGGCGCACTACGTCATGGCCCAGGGCAAGGTCGGTCAGGCAGCCGCCTATGTCGCCGTGACGCTGGCGTTGGGATGTGTGTTCCTTGGCGTCAAGGCCGTCGAGTACAAGTCCAAGTACGATCATGCCATTTTGCCCGGGCATGTGTTCGATCGCCTGGAAGGGCAACGCGGCATCGATTACCTGTATACGATCAAGGAGCAGCTCGGACATCTTACCGAGAACGCCTCTGCGCCCGTGGCCTCGGAAAGCCGTGAGCTGCTGGCGCTCCTGGAGCTCAAGGACGGCCGGGCCCAGATCACGCCGGAAGAGCTCGGCAAGCGCGTCAACGAAATGCACGAGAAGAACAAGGAGTTTTTTGAAGAGCACCCCGAGATGCATCTGGCGACGGTGATCCCGTTCGGCAACCTTTGGGCCTCATGCTATTTCGCCATGACCGGCTTCCACGCCCTGCACGTGCTCGGCGGCCTGGTCGTGTTCGCGATAATGTTGATCATGGCCGCGATCGGCCGCTTCGGCGTCCAGCACACCAACATGCTCGAACTGGTTGGCCTGTACTGGCACTTTGTCGATATTGTGTGGATTTTCTTGTTCCCATTGCTGTACCTGGTCTAGCAGCCTGTTGAAAAAGGTGTCTGGAACCTTCAGGCGTGCGAAAAACCGGAGATTTATTCTACCCGCAAGGTTCCAGACACCTTTTTCAACAGGCTGCTAAGTGCAGGAGACTCGCAGATGACGCAAGCACATGACACGGAGCATCATGGGCCGGCCCTCAAGGCTTACATGGTCGTCTTCGGCGCCCTGACCATCTTCACGGCCATTTCCTTCATCGTCAACTGGGCGAAGCGCCAGGGATATGTAACGGAATCGACGGCTTTCACTCTTATCCTCGCCGTCGCCGTGGTGAAGGCGGTGCTGGTGGGCACATATTTCATGCACCTGATCGTGGACTGGGGCAAGCTGTATTATTTCATCTTCCCCACGTTCATTCTCGGCGCCATGTTTATCACCGTGCTGCTCCCGGATATCGTTCTGGGTTGGCCGCACGTGGGCCAGGTGCCCAGTCCGCCGATCGGCAATAGCGGCGCACGGGATTAGCGGGTTTGCATGTCCCAGGAGTGGGCGATTTGAGAAGAGCATTTGCCAGGGCGAGCGCCGTCTTTTGCCTGGCTCTGCTGGCTGGCGGCTGCGGTTCTTCAGCGTCTCTTCCGGATGCTGTGCAATTTCCGGTGGGCGATTTCGCGCTGACCGAGCGGAGCGGCCAGACCGTTCGCCGAGCCGACCTCCTGGGCAAGACCTGGGTTGCGGCTTTCATTTTCACTCGTTGTGCCGGACCGTGCTCCCAGGTCAGCGGCAGCATGGCTCATCTGCAACATGATCTCGCTGGAACCAAGGGCGTGGTCCTCGTGAGTTTCACCGTCGATCCCGAGTTCGATCGCCCGGAGGTGCTGCGCGCCTACGCCGATCGTTTCAAAGCCGATCCCAACAACTGGCTATTCCTCACCGGAAAGCCGGATGAAATCCACCGGCTGGTAGTCGACAGTTTCCATCTCGGCGTACAGAAAAACAGCGATCCAGGCGTGGAGCCGGGTTTTGCAGTGGAACATAGCACGAAGCTGGCCCTGGTCGATCCCGCAGGGCAAATCCGCGCTTATTTTGACGGCACAGCGCCGGAGGATTTGCCGAGGCTCGAGCGTCAGATCAGCGTACTCCTCTGGGAGAATCGTTTGCCGGAGGTCAACGCAGTCTTGAACGGAACGAGCGCTATCCTGCTGATGCTGGGGTATCTGCTGATTCGCCGCGGGCGTGTGACTTTGCACAAGACCTGCATGTTGTCGGCGCTGGGGGTTTCAATCGTCTTCCTGGCGTCTTACCTCTACTATCACTTCGCCGTTAAACACGGCAAGCCGACTCCGTTTACCGGGGAGAGCTGGATCAGGCCCGTGTATTTCACAATCCTGTTGTCGCACACGGCCCTGGCCGCGGTCACGGCCCCTCTGGCATTATTCACGGCATACAAAGGCCTCACCGATCAGTTCAAAAAGCACAAAGCGATTGCGCGCTGGACGCTGCCGATCTGGCTTTACGTGTCGGTCACCGGCGTGGTGGTCTACTGGATGTTATACCGGCTCCCCGCATCTCCGTGAGCATAAGTGTGGCGGATTAGCCAGGGTTGTCTAGAATGGGGATAGAAGGGGGAATGTCTCGATGAAATCGTTAGTTGCTCTGTGCGGGGTGCTGGCGCTGCTGGCCATGCTGTCGTGGCAAGGCACCGCCTACGCTTGCCCCGCTTGACAGGACATGAACACGACCTCCGGTTCGGAGGGCGACGACCCGCTTCAGGAAGCGCGCGCCTACAACAACAGCATTTATCTCATGGCGTTCATGCCGTACTTTTTGCTTGGTACGGTGGGCTTCCTGATTTACCGCGGGCATAAGAAGACCGCTGCAAATTCTAACCATACTGCTGCCGGGGACATGGATCGCTCGTTCACGGAGCCGCCGGCCTGATCCGCAAGAAGAAAGCAAAAACGCACCGGGTGCTACTCTCCAGCGATTCTCCTCGGCTGCTTTCTCTTGTCCGCACGAAGGCGCGGCTCCTTAAGGAGGATGCTCATGTCCGACTCCATCAGCCGTCGCACGTTCGTATCGCACACCCTGAAGGCCGGCGCCGTGGCCGGGCTTGCCGACCTGGCCTTCGTGAACCATTTGCCGGCCGTTTCCGCCGATCAGGCCAAGGTCGAACGCAACAAGGTCCTGTTCAACTCGGACATCGAGCCGCTTGTCCGGGTCATCGAAAATACGCCGCGCAGCAAGCTTTTTGATGCAGTAGCCGAGCAGATGCGGCAGGGAGTGGGCTATCAGCAATTGTTGACCGGGCTGTTCCTGGCCGGCGTGCGCGGCATTCAGCCGCGGCCGGTCGGCTTCAAATTCCACGCCGTGCTGGTGGTGAACTCCGCACACCTCGCCAGCCAGGCCATGCCGGACCGCGAGCGCTGGCTGCCGCTCTTCTGGGCGCTCGACAATTTTAAGAACTCTCAGGAGCAGAACGCCAAGCAAGGCAACTGGGTGATGCCCCCGGTGGAAGAAAGTAAGTTGCCTCCAGCAGGGCAGGCCAGACAGCGCTTCGTCGAAGCGATGGACAACTGGGATGAGGAAGGAGCAGACAAGGCCGTGGCGGCGCTCGTGCGCAATGCCGGCGCGGGAGAGATCATCGAGCTATTCTGGCGCTATGGCGCCCGCGACTTCCGCGACATCGGTCACAAGGCGATTTACGTCGCCAACTCCTGGCGCACCATGCAGGCCATCGGCTGGCGGCATGCCGAACCGGTGATGCGCTCGCTGGCCTACGCCCTCCTCGAACACGAGGGGACCAATCCCGCGCAGCGCGATGCCGAACCGGACCTACCCTGGCGGGAAAATCTGAAACGCGCCAGCCAGATCCGTGCCGGCTGGCAGCAAGGCAGTGCGCGCTCCGAAGCGGTCGCCGACCTGCTCAAGGGCCTGCGCGCCTCGTCTTATGCCGATGCCTGTGACCAGGTGGTAAACGTGCTCAACAAGGGCACCAGTCCGGCCAACGTTTGGGACAGCCTGTTCCTGCGCGCCGGCGAACTCCTGATGCAGCAGCCGGGGATTGTCGGCATTCACTGCGTCACTTCCGTGAACGCGCTGCATTATGGCTACCAGGCCAGCGGCAACGATGAAACGCGCCGGATGCTCATGCTCCAGGCGGCCGCTTTTCTTGCCTTGTTCGATAAGCGCATGGCGGGGAAGAAGGACGAGCAGAGAAAGGTTGAAACGCTGGAGCCAATCGCTGTGCACTCCAAGGGGGCGGAGGCGGTCGAAGAGGTGCTGGCGGACATCAGTAAGGACCGCATGACCGCGGCGCGGAAGGTTATGACGCTTGTCGAAAACGACCCGGCCCACACGGAAGCTTTGATGACGTCGGCCCGTCGCTTGATCTTCAGTAAGGGCCGCGATTCGCACGATTACAAGTTCAGTTCCGCGGCTCTCGAGGATTACTTCCATACCACGGGAGCATGGCGGGCTCGATATCTGGCCACGAGTATGTTCAACCTGCACGGCTCCGGCGATCGCAACAACAACTTGCTCGATCGGGCCCGCGCCGTGCTGAGCAAAGTCTAGTCAACAGGAGACAGCGGTGGCGCTCCACAAAGAGCAGAAGTTGGTCAACGATACGGTTGTTCTGGACGGCAACGAGTTCGTCAACTGCGAATTCGACAACTGCAAGATGGTTTACCGCGGCGGCGAGATGCCCCGGCTGCAGCACTGTCATTTCGTGCGCTGCACCTGGCATCTCGAAGATGCCGCCCAGCGCTCGGTCCTCTTCTTGCGGAGCGTCTACCATTCCGGCCCCGGCGGCCGCGAACTCGTCGAGGAAACCCTCCGGCACATCCGCATGCGCCTTTAGGAATAGCCACGATGTAGGACGGATTGCCAATCCGTCCTACATCAACTCGTAGCTCACTTCTTGAGGTAGTTGCGGCGCAGATCGACGCCTGGATGCTGATCATCGCTGCAGCGATAGAGGAGGTTGTCCTTCGTCTCCTGCTCGATGATGCGCACCCGCTTGGTCACATCCTTGGCCGATTGCTTACCCTTCTCGGCATCAGCCAGAAAGGCCGTTACAGTCTCGACTGTGACCGGCTTGAATTTCTGATCTTTCTTCATCTCGGCGACCGCCTCCACCGCTGTGGACTTCAGCAACGTCGGCCAGAGTTTCTCGAACAACGAGTGGGAAGCGAAGACATCGGCGCTATTGATAACGCCGTTGATCGCGAAGGCGTAACCGACCACATCATTCTGCCCGTCGAGGACCGGCTGCAACTTCTTGAGATAGGCGTCGACCGCGTCCTGGACGTTCTTGTTTTCCAGGGTCAATTCCAGGCTGGTTGCCGACCGCGCATCGCGCACGGGCGCGTTCACGTTGCCGCCCAACTGCATCTGGGCCTTGCTGACGTTTTCCCAGACCTTGTTCTGGGCCATGTCCTTGCGCACGGCAATCTTGAGGTCCTTGGTTCCGGAGTTGTTGAGCGAGGCGGCGAAGGCGGCGGCATTCTCGCTGCCGCGCCGCGTCCAACGCCCGGCCTCCACACAGAAAGAAGCCAAAGGCATCTTGCCCGACTTGGCCGGCACAATCAGATCGTAGGCGATGATCCGGTCCTGCTTGCCGCCCTTGACGATATCGCCGGCCAGGACAAACACCTCTTCGCTAGCGGACAGGTTCTCAATGGACAGCTGATTCACCTGTTGCGTCTCGTGGACTACGGCCTTTTTCTCCTTCAAGGCCTCGCCGAGCGTGAGGAAAGTCTTGCCCTTGAGTTGATCCTCGCCGTGGATCAGGTAGATGGTCAAGTTCTCATGCGTGCAGGGGCCGGACAGCTTGAACTTGACTGCCGGCGGCGTTTCCTTGGTCGGCGCTGCCGGCTGACTCGGGGGCTGATCCGTTCCGAGCACCAACGCCGCGCCGAACACCAGCGTGATGAAGCTCGCTGTTTGCATGGACAGGGTCATGGCTTGTTCCTCTCGAGACAGGAATTGATGGAGGACATTTGCTCACACCGCACCACTCTGCGCTACTACATTTGCACCCGGCGGTTTCGTTCACGAAATCGCTGCAGAACGATTCGCGTCTACAATGATAGACGAACCAGCATACAAAAAAGCTACCCGGCAAGTTGTAACAAACGTGTAAAGAAGGACAGCACTATATCACCGTGAGCGATTCGGCTGCACCTTAGCCCGACGCGCCAGCGAGGAGCCTTGCTTGCGCGGCGGGCTAAGGTATGGAGCAGGATTGATTTCAGAGAGACGTGAGGACGGCATCGGTGACTGCCGTCGTGGTCGCATTGCCGCCCAGATCCGGAGTGCGCGGCTTGCCCGCCTTGAGAACGGCGGCCACGGCGTTGCGAATGGCCCTGGCGCTTTTGCCCAGGCCGAGATGATCCAGGAGCATGCCCGCGGACAGCATGGCGGCGAGCGGGTTGGCAACGCCCTTGCCCGCGATGTCCGGGGCCGAACCGTGTACCGGCTCGAACATGCTCGGGAAGGCGCGTTCGGGATTGATGTTGCCGCTGGCAGCCAGGCCCATGCTGCCAGTGATGATGGCGCTCAGATCGGTCAGAATATCGCCGAAGAGATTGCTTGCCACCACGACGTCGAACGATTCCGGCTTGCGCACGAAGTCCATGGCGGCGGCGTCGATCAGCAAGGAGTGGGTCTGGACGTCGGGATAATTCCGGGCCACTTCCTTGAAAACTTCGTCCCATAACACCATGCCGAATTGCTGGGCGTTCGACTTGGTAATGGAAGTCACTTTTTTGCGGCGTTGCCGCGCGCCTTCAAACGCCGCGCGCATAACACGCTCGCAGCCCCGGCGCGTGAAGACCGCCGTCTGCACCGCGACCTCGCTCGGCGCGCCGACGTAGAGCCGGCCGCCGATGGGCGCGTACTCGCCTTCCGTATTCTCGCGATAGACCAGCATGTCGATGGAGCCCGGGGCTTTATCGCGGAGCGGCGACTGGACGCCCTCGAACAGGTAAGCCGGGCGCAGATTGAGATACAGGTCGAACCGGCGCCGCAGCGGCAGCAGCAGGCCGTGAAGCGTGATATGGTCCGGCACCTCCGGACTGCCGATGGCGCCGAGAAGGATGGCGTCATGCTGCTGAAGAAGATCCCAGCCGTCATCCGGCATCATCTTGCCGGTCTGCTTGTAGAAAGCCGAGCTCCAGGGCAAGCGCTGCCATTCCAGCGCGGCCCGCTCATGGCGCGACACGGCGGCGTCTGCTACGCGCACGGCTTGCTCGGTGACTTCCGGCCCAATGCCGTCGCCGCCGATGACTGCAATCTTCTTTGAAGCTGCCATTGCATGTTTTCCCCGGATTTCCTATAGAACCGCGGCCGTCATGCCGAGGGGATAGCGTCGGCGAACCCTCAATCTATCCTGTGCGTGAAGCAGGTCAAGATGGTAAAAATGGGACCCCGCCGAATCAACCCTGTTGACCAAGCCAGGCTTGCAGCGCAGTTCTTGATCCCAGCCATGGCCACTGCGCTCGCGCTGGGATGCAACGGCATGAACCACAATACGACCGGTGGCGGCGCTACGATCGATCCGCTCCTCGGCGGCGCCGCCATCAAGGCTACGGTGCCGGCCGCACCCAAGGCTGCTTCTTCGGGACCCACGGCTTCGATCCCGCCGGTATCTCCGTCGCCCGGTTCACCGGCCAGCACCGCGGCGCTCGCGGCCGGCATGACCAGGCCCTTTGACAAGGATCGCGACCTGCGCATCGCCGCTCCCGACGGCAATACGGGAAGTGAAGGGTGGGCCCGGCAAGGGGCGACCCCGGCTGTCGGGACCAATGGCAACGGCAGCGGCGCGGTTCTGAGCGGGGTGATGCCCGCTAGCTCCTCGGGAACGCCTCAGAATATGCCTGGCAATGTCGCGCCAGGCGCAGCCTCGGCCCCTGCCGGGACGGTCAGCTTACCGCCCCAGGGCGCCGGCAATGGTCTAAGGATATCGTCTTACGAGCAAGCGGAGACGCTTCTAAAGGCGCGCGGCGCACTTTGGTATGGTCTGGAGATGCTGGGGGATACGGGGGAATGGAAATTCAGCTGTATCGTTCCCAACCGGCAGAGACCGGGCAGCCGGCGCACCTACGAGGCCCGCGACCGTAACAAGTTAGCTGCCGTCCAGGCGGTGCTCGATCAAATCGAAAAGGACCAGCAATAATCCATTGTCGCCTTTCGCTCCGCGAAAGCATCTCCTTTCGCGGAGCGAAAGGCGACAATACGGCAAAGGAAGATTTGCTACGCGTCTTCTCCATTCTGAGGCGCGATTACTTCAAGAAAGACGCCCCCGTTCTCGAACAGCCCATCGCCGACCGAGCACGTCCAAAGAATGCGGGCGCGGAAGCGTGCCGGCTCCACCCCGTCCGCACCGGGCACATCGATCTCGACCTTGTGGCCAAGCAAGCTGGCCGTGCCCACCAGGCGAATGCCCGTCTCGGACAGGTCCCGGCTCAGCAGGGAACATTCGCGGTGATCGTCCGTGCGGATTTTGACCGTCTGCACAAAACTGATTCGTCCCTGTTCACGGCGCTCGATGCGGGCGTGATCCTTCTTGTAATGCCGAATCAGCTGGCGGACGGTTTGCTGAATCAGTTTTTGCTGGGTTTCTTCCTTTTGCAGCGGCGTGGCCGGCAGCGCCTCGTAATAGTAACGGCCGCGGTGATAACGCAGCAGCGGCCCGGACAGGGACACGACCTCTTTCCATTGCTTTTCCGGAACCCTGCTCCGGGCCAGTTCTTCGCGAATATCGCTGAGACGAACCGAGCCCTGGCGTTTGGCCCGGCGAATAACGGCATTGGCGATTTCTTGCAAATCCGTGGCAACCATTTACGGCCTCACCTGAAAACGTTCGGACAGAACCTGAAAAGATATGCGGTCGGTTTGGGCGCACTTTGCTCCATTTATTCTCTAGCACACGATTTGCGGGCAGGTGGGGATTTTTTGGGGGGGAGTGTCGAGTGCGGAGTACTGAGTACCGAGTACCGAGTACTCAGTACCGAGTACTCGGTACCGTACGGAGTACCAAGTACCGTACGGAGTCGTACGGAGTACGCAATGCCCAACGCAGTACCCAACGCAGTACTCGGTACTAAGTACTCGGTACTAAGTACTCGGTACTAAGTACTCGGTACTGAGTACTCGGTACTGAGTACTCGGTACTGAGTACTCGGTACTGAGTACTGGGTACTGGGTACTGGGGTATTGCGTAGATTGCTACGTACCGTCCCTGCCAACCGCCTTACGTTTGTCGCTGCCAGCAGAGATTGACATAGCGCTGCAGATAGCGTTCGGCGAAAGTGACCACGGCAATGCGGGTTTGCGGATTATCGACGCCCCAGATGCTGACGCGTAAATCCTCCTCATGCGGATCCATCTGGATAAAGAATCTCCCGTCGCAAGCCATCGCCGCGGGCAGCTTTTTCAGCAGGCGCTGCGCCAGGCGGTTGACGCCGATGCCGCCTATGCTGATCGTGGGGAGCTCGTGCAAGTCCGGGTGCGTGAGGTAATAGCGGTCGCTGATGACAACGGCAAGCCGATCATCATGGCCTGCGCCAAGCTCGTCTATTTGGGTCTGCAGGTAGTAGCCGAGGGGACGATCCATCTGCTCGGCGCGCAAAGTGCTGCCGGTAACAATGAGGATCAGCCCGCCGACAGATTCTCCCATGATCGGGCCTCGCGATTGCCAACGATCATGGTACCATTTGCCGGAGCTTCTGAGGCGGTAAAAATGCTGCGGCCCGCAAAAAAGAATCGCGAACCAAGGTTTGCGGTTTCCCTTGGCCTTATGCAACCCCTTCCGGATAGACGAACCCAGCGAGTTTAGTACCGAGTACGGAGTACTGAGTACTGAGTACTGAGTACTATGGTCCCGAGGGTGGCTGCCGCGACCCTGGGCTATGCTGTGCAACGGCGTTGGCGCAAAGAGGCAAGGTTTTCTACAGAGCAGTCCTGTCCCTTATCCGCATAGATCTAACGGCGGCTCACCCATTCGTCTGCCTTGGCCAGGGTCGCGCGGATGGCTTCCGCCTCGCTGGCGGCCTCCGCCTCGATACGCCGCGAACGGCCTTCTTGGCCGCTCGGCAGCAAGCAGGTGATGCGGCAGCCGCCGTTGGCCAGTTTCTCCAGGTGGAAACAGCTCGCGCCCATGCGGTTGAGCTGGTTATGGACCGTGGTCCAATCCACGGCAACATTGTCAGCCTTGGCGACGCCTAGCTCCTCCGGGGACGGAATCGAGAGCAGGGTCGGCCGCGCGGCGGTCTGCCGCGGTGCGGCCGGGGGGTCCTCGCCGCGCTGCGCCCGAATGATCGGCCGGGGCGGCACAATCTGCTGCGGCTGTTGCTGCTGTTGCGCGAGGATGGACGGCATGCCGAGCGCGCGTGCGGGCAGGCCGCGATTGGCCGGCGCCGCGTACTGCATCGGCGCCGCCGGAATTCCGGGCATCGCAAACGGCGAATCAAACCCGCCATTCATCATGATCGGCGCACCGCCGAACATGGGGGCACAGCCCCCGGCGGTGGGTCAGCCGGCGCCGCTGCGCGCGGGCACGGCCAGCAGACACATAATGGACCCGAGTGACCAAAGGAGCAGGGAGAGCGCTTCCTTGCGCATGCGGACATCCCTCCGTCCCGGCTGCAAGGCTGAGCCTGGCCGGGCCTGAATTGAACCGTCCCGTCCCGTACGCGAGCAGGGAGCAGAGACGGATGGGTGTGCTTGTCGTCGGGCGGACGTTGGCGAGGCTCCGCGAGATTGGGTCTGTTGCCGCGGCCTTCCCTGGCCGGCTCGAGCCTCTCTCGATCAAGCGGGGCGGAATTTATCAGGAGCCGCCCGGTTGGAAAAGGGCAAGTGTGCGGAAATGCACAAGTTACAAAAGAGTTCGGAAGAGGTTACAAAACGCATCGCTCGAAAAAATGGGGACTGGCTCCGGCCGAGCCTAGCAAAGCTTGCTATTTTTCAATGTCCGGCCGGTGCCTGTCCCCATTTTTTCACACCGCTCCGCCGTAGACCTTAGGAAGTCAGTCCCTTGATGAACGCAATCACGCCAATGACAAAGAGAATGGGCGGATAGAAAAAGAGCCGGTCCAAAAAGATAAGGCCGCAAACAAACCAGACGACGGCGATCACGATCATGAGCACGCCGGCAAGCGCGCCCTTGTCGGCCAGCCCCTTCTCGAAGGCGAAAAAGCCTTTCCTTTCGGGCAGTCTTTTTCGTACAAGCTTCTTTTCTCGACGGCGTGGCCGCTCTTCCTTCGACCGAGGTTCATACGCCTCTTCATCCCGAGGTTTATATGCCTCTTCATCATCGTCATCGGCGGGCAGCACTTCCGGGATATCGCCGCGCCGCTGGGCGCGAATTTCCGTGACCGGCCGGCGTGGTTTGCCGGCGGCTATCGGAGATTCATCGGCGCGCGCGGCCTCCGGATCTGCGGTCCTTGCTTCTGGAACGCTTCGTATCTCTCCACAACCCGGACACCGGCAGCGCTTGCCGACTAACTGATCCGCCACCTTCAGCCGTTTACCGCACGCGCAGGTAAAAAGAAACGCCATGAGCGTTTTGGGGGTTAGCTGCCAAACGATTTTTCTCAGAGGATCGCACAGGGCGCGATCGGCTCAGCAATTCCCGGAGTTTACTCCACCGCAATGAGGGATTCCACGGTTTTTTGCGGCAGGACTGCAATTTTATCTCTTTCGACGCTTTGCGAAAGGGAAGTAACATCAGCCAGGAATTGCACGTGGGTTCGCAACCGGCTGGCAGAGCAACAGGGCCAGTGGGCCACCTATTTATTCGGCTCTCGGTCAAATGTCAGTCTCATTCCGGCCGCAGGAAAAGCACGCCACTGAGCAGTGCCCCCAGGTAGCACAAGCCCCCCACCAGCAGCACGATATGGAAGCCCAACACCATCGCCAGAGCGAAGGCGGCGATAGACCCCAGCACCGAGGCCGCTCCGTTAACGGCCCAGACCCAGGGCAGTCCATCCGCATGCTTGGCGGAGACGGCGCGCAATCCCAGCGGATAGGGCATCCCCAGCAGCAGGCCCACCGGCAGCAGGAACGCCACCGCCAAACCCATGCGCGCTTCGAGTCCCAGGCCCAGCGTCCGCTGCAAGAACCACGGCCACATTACCTCCTGGGCCAGTACCACGGCCAACGCCCCGCCGCAGGCGAGTGCCAGGTTCCGCGTCCGCCGATCGTCCGTCAATCGCGATGTGAGAGCGCTGCCCAAGCCGGAAAAGGCCAGCAGGCTGACGAGGATGACCGCAAGGCTGTACACCGGGTGACCCAGGTAGAGGTGAAAACGCTGGATGAGCACCACCTCAACCAGGATAAACCCCAGGCCGATCCAGATGAAATAAAGAAGCCGCCGGGCCGGCAAGCTGGCCGCACCGCCGCGCCGGGCCTGCAGCAGCGGCACAAACACGAACAGCAACAGCGCCACGCCCGCCAGCGCGAGCAACACGAACAGGATGAACACGGCATCCAGGTTGTAGCGCCGGACCGGTTCGACCGTTTCCCGGAGTTGTAGCGACTGCAGCAGACTGTCGATTTTGAAGGTGTTGAAAAAGAACGGGTGGTCGTCTGTCGGCGGCCGTACGTCAAAGGGGTAATTGCGATAATAGGTCTCGGGACTGGCGGCTTGCAAGTAATCCGTAAAGGCGTTGTGCAATTCCTGGCCGGGAACGGCAATCGGCTCGAACCCGGCTTTATGGCAGACGCAAGCCACCTTGGCCACTTCCTCGGCCGTGAAGGGAGTTTTCTTGATCATGACCAGGCCGTTGTTGCCCAGCGGCGTATTCTTCCGGGCCACAACGATGTGGCGGGCAGCGTCATGCAGGCCGCGCCTCTCCAGCGCCTCGCGGGCCAGTGTCACCACGCGTAAGGTCTGCTGCGGCGGATCCAGGAAAAACCGATTGATGGACAGGATGCCGTCATCCGTCAAATGCTCCAGATATTCGTCAAAGGCCTCCGCCGTATACAGGTTGTTTTCAGAAAGCGTATAGGCCCCGGCGGCAGTAGCGGCAAAGGTGTCGATCATGGAGATTTGCAGCACCGCAAAACGCTCCGGCGAACCGCGCACGAAGTTTCGGCCATCGTCGACAACGATGTGCACCTCCGGCCGCGTATAAACGTGGCCGGCGAAGTCGGCGTACTTGCCCTTCACCCAGTCGACGATGCCCCGGTTCAGCTCGACCCCCGTGACGTCCCGGGAACCGAAATAGAGAGCCGTGAGCAGGTCCCGCCCGCCCCCCGCGCCGATGACCAGCGTTTTGGCCCCCGGCCGCAGGTGATAGGGAAGCGCGGTCACGTCCCATTCCAGGTACTCGTGCTGCCGGATGTCTTCCTGGAGCTGGGCGATGGGGGTCTCCGAGGCGCCGTCAATGGTGATCAGGTACTGGCGCGGCCGCCAACCCTGGTAGCGATCGCTCAGGCCCCAGGACAGAAAGTAGGACACCTCCGGCTCGGCGGGGTCGAAGTAGTCCAGGACGGCCAGGCGGGAATGGCTGTTCCACTTGACGTCGAGAATAGACCGCCGCTCCTCGCGCACGCTCAGTTTGACGGTGCGCAGGTCCACGCGGCTGCTGGCCGTTTGCACGACCAGCAAGCCCAGAAGAAGCGCCGCCGTGACACTGCCCAGCACCAGGCGCCGAGAGTCGTTGGCCCGCTGCGCCAGAACGGCGCCGGCTGCCGCCAGCAGCACGCATACCATGAGCAGACTGCCGATCCCGCCCAGGTAATCCAGCAGCGGAATGGCCAGCAGGCAGCCGAGTGCGCCCGCCAGCAGATCGACCGCGTATAACCCGGAAACGCGCCTGGTCCCGCAGCGAAAGACGATGGCTGTGAGGTAACCGCTCACGTAAAACGGGCCCGCGCAGGCCAGGAAATAGACCAGGAGCAGCACGATGCCGCGGAACGAGTACGTGGGCGTTTCGACCCAGAAAGTCATGAGCGCCAGCGGCAGGACAACCGCCACACTAAACAGGATTAGTCCGGCAGGCACCGTGGCGCGGAAGGCGGCGGCCGCTTCTTCCTCTGTTTTGACCGTGGGGAACCAGCGGTGGCAGCGCATGGCCCCGGCGGCGATGCCGAGCAAGGAAATCGAGATGACCGCAAAGGTGAAGTGGTACCACATCACGACGGACAGCACTCGGGTCAGGAGCACTTCCAGAAGGAGAGTGGACAACGCGGTCAGAAATAAGGTAAGCCGCAAGTCCCAGAGCAGAGGCCTGAATTTAGTCGATGCAGCCGAAGACAAAGTCATATCCGGGGATCCCTGGGGTAAGATATCGTTGTTCTGCCGCAAGATCTGTCCTGGAAGAATAGCACACACAAAACGAGGGTGCTGGCTGGACATTGTTAGCCATGCACACCAGCTAACAGGGCCATACAGGGCCACAGGGCCAAGTATTCGTAAAGTGGCCGTATCGGCGACTCTTGTTGCTCTTTGGAAGGTCCTAAGTGATGTTCCGACAAGAGCTTACTGCGCAGGAGCGACATTTTGCCAACGTGGCAATGTTGCTCGGCATGGTCGGCATTAGTGCGATTGGCCGGCACCGCGATTCCGTCGAAGGCGGTCCACCAGCAATAATCCTGCACTCAGCAATAACACTAGCAGCATACCGAGCGTGCGAGCGGCCGCTCGATCCAGCGCAATGGGCGAAGGCAGTTGTGTCCGATCTTCATCGGCGAGAGCGAAGTCGAAGTAGCCGTTGAACATTTCGTCCCAACTTTGCGGCCCCGCGCGCACCGTGGCCTCCGGATCGGGATTGTGCGGATTATTTTCCGAGTTGTCGTAATGCGCTGTGCAGCGCAGCAGGCTTCCCCTGGGCAAGTATTTGGGCTCGGCAAGCACATATTTGTTTTGCCAGTTGAAATCATAGCGCGGCACGTCCAGCAAGATCTCGCTGGAGCCGTCGGGGTAATCGACCTCATAGCGAAACGATTTGCCGCGCAGATGCATGTGCGGGAACATGGACAGCAGCACGACGTCGCCCGGCATGCGGTAGGTCTTTTCGATGCGATGCTCGGCGGCGCGCGGCGGGATGCATAGTTCAGGATCAGTCAGCAACTTGGTTGCGACTTCCTTACGCACTTTTCCTGGCTCGGCGAACACGAGACCGATGCTGGTCCGATCGGTCTGCACCTTGCCGATTGGCGTGTAATGGACCACGAACAGGAAGTGCGAACCGGCAGGCACCAGCTTGGCCATGCCGTCGGGAAGCTGCGTAGGCGGCGACCCCACGGCCATCGCCTCCAGGCAATAAGAGCCTAGTTCGCCGGTGGCGAAAACCTTCGTGCTTCCGGGCTGCTTGAGGAATACCAGGCAGTGGTGCACGACGGCGCGGTTACCCGGCCGAATCTCGGCGGCGCGGACCCATTTGTCTTCGCGGAAGCCGGGATCGACTTCGAAATACTGGTACTCGACCGTGCCCTCCGCGGGAATGGTGAACGGTTCGGGGATGGACACGACAACATCCGGCCTGGAGATGTTCCAGCCATCCGTAAACTGCCGGGATGGCAGCAAGTCTTCCGGATTCCCTTCCGGACAGCCGCTGCGCACCCAGGCCTGGATGCAGGCTTTCTCGTGCTCGCTCAGGTGCACATCGTTGGCGAACTTGCCATGGCTCGGATCGGCATGCCAAGGCGGCATGCGGTCGTCGGCCACTGCCAGGCCAATGCTCCGCGCCCGGCGCTTCACCTGCTCGTAGGTCAGCAGCGCGAATGGGGCAATCTGCCCCGGTCGATGGCAGGCGACGCAGTGCTTCTGCAGGAGTGGCGCGATATCGTGGCAATAAGTGAACGCGCTCGTTCGTGGCGGCGCTTGCCGGTCGATCATACATCCCGAGGCCTGAGTCACGGGACGGCTGACAGGACGCCCGGAGAGAAGCTCCTCGACCGCAAGCTTCAGATCGCAACGCTCCGGCTGTGCCCGGCGAACGCCAATGGCATACTGATCGTCAATGCGGCCGCGATAGCGCAGCACGCGCCGTTCGTCAAGCACAAAGGCTTCCGGGGTCCGCGTCGCGCCAAAACAATCGGCCGCCGTCTGGCCGGCATCTTTGAGAATGGGAAATGGGATGTGATGCGTATCAGCATAGCGCAGGATCTCGGCTATAGAATCATGCTCGTTGGAATCGATAGCGAGCAAGGCGACCTGTTTGGGCGCGAGCTCGCTCGCCAGACTCACGAGGCGCGGGGCGTACAGCTCGGCCAGGGGACAGTCGACGCCGACAAACACCACGACAACAAGCTTGCTCTGCCGCCAATCGTGCAGCCGGTGGATCTTGCCGTGCTGATCGGGGAGTGCAAAATCCGCGATGGGGCTGGCAGGCAAGCTGCTTCCAGAAGTCGGCGTCAGAATCACCAGGCTCAACAGAGCCGGCCCAAACCATGCCATGCGATTCCCTTACGAGGCCACGATGCGGTACCCAAAGGAAATCTAGCATAGCTTCCCGAAAAACGCCGCGAGCCGGGACACTCATGTTCCCGGCTCGCTGGAAATCGCCTTGGCTGATTGGGCGACGATCAAGGCTTGACCGGCGGCTTGATCTCAACCGTAGCCGTCGGCCTCAACTTGCCGGCCAGGGTATCGCGCATACAGTCGCAATAAACTTCCTTGACCACGTCCTTGACCTCCTCAAACTTGGTGGGCTGGCCCTGCTTGCGGTCGGTGACGAGAATCAGATGGTAGCCGAACTGGGTGGCGACGACATCGCTGAGGACGCCGGGCTTGAGCGCGAAGGCGGCCCTGGCAAACGGCTCCACCATGCTGCCCGAGCGCGCGAACCAACCGAGATCCCCGCCACTGTCCTTGGATGGGCAGGTCGAATCCTTCTTGGCCAGTGCGGCGAAGGCGTCGTTCAAGAGCCGGAGCCGTTCGCTTTCGCGCTTGAGGGCGTCCGTGTCCGCGGGGAGCTTGGCCAGGCCGCCGGCCACCTCATCTTCGATCTGCTGCTTGTCTTTCAAGAGCTGCTGCTTGGCCAGCTCCGCGGCCTTGGCATCGCCGGCGGGCGGCATGAGCAGAATGTGCCGGGCGCGGACCTGGGTGCCATCGAAGATCTCCATGTTGCCGTCGAAGAATTCCCACAGGGCCTTGTCATTGACCTGCTCCGCGCAGTATTTCTCCCAGCGCAGTTCCGAGGTGAGCTGGGCTCGCAACTCGTCTTCCGTGAGCATGAGCTGGCTCATGACTTTTTCAAAAGTCTGACCGCCCTTCTTGATTTCTGCCTTGATCTCATCGACCTTGGCATCCACATCCTTCTTGTCCACCGCGACGTGGAGCTGTTGCAAGTACTGATCCACGAGCAGATTATCGATCAGGTATTTGAGAATTTCCGTGCGCGCCTCGGCCTGCTTCTCCGCCGGCAGGCGGCGGAGGCCGCGCTGCACGGCGACTTCCATGATGGGCTGGCCGTTCACGGTGGCGGCGGGGCCGGTCGGCGCCTGGGCAACGGGCGCCTGGGCAGCTTGGTTCTGGTTCCTTTCCTGTGCGGCGGCCGTCGCGCCGAGAAAGATCAGCGAGATAGCCCAGCCCAAACGGTATAGGAGACGCATGACATCCTCCTCGTTCCGGAAAATGGGTCAAGAGCGGTGGCGGGCCAGGAAGGCCGGTGCTCCGTCAATCGTTAATGGGTGCATCGTTTAACCCGGAGCCAGCGGCGACGGCGCCTTAAACGATTTGGACCATCCCTCATTCCAGGATTGATGAAGGGTCTTCCACCTCTGCCGTTCCGCAAAAAAGCGGGCGGGATTGTAGCGAATGACTAACTTCGCGCCGAGATGAATCTTCCTCGCTGTCCAAATGTTAATGATGCCATTGCGAATGATAGAATGACAACCCGATGGCTTTGCGGCGTTCAGAACAAACCATCCTTTGTTAAACATCGCTCCACACTATGACAGCCGTCCAGATTCACCAGGTTACCAAGGCGTTCGGCAACCATGTCGCCGTGGACGATCTGACCCTCGAGGTGCCGACCGGAAGCGTGTACGGCTTCATCGGTCCAAACGGCTCGGGCAAGACGACCACGCTGCGCATGATCATGCGCATCTTGCATCCCGATCGCGGCGACATCCAGGTGCTCGGCGAGGAGTCGCTGGGCGCGGCCAGCGACCGCGTCGGCTATCTGCCGGAGGAGCGCGGCCTGTACAAGCAGATGGTGGTGCGCGATGTGCTCCGGTTTTATGCCGAGCTGAAAGGCGCCCGCCACAGCAAGGCCACCATCGACGACTGGCTGGAGCGCCTGGACCTCAGCGACTGGGCCGACAAGAGAGTCGCCACGCTTTCCAAGGGGATGTCGCAAAAGGTGCAGTTCATCGCCACGGTGGTGGCCAGGCCCGAGCTGGTCTTGCTCGATGAGCCGTTCAGCGGCCTGGACCCGGTGAACGCGGTGGTGCTGCGTGAAGCCGTCCTCGATTTGAAACGCAACGGCACGACGGTGATTTTTTCCACACACGACATGGCCGTGGCCGAGGAGATGTGCGATTTCATCTTCATGATCTACAAGGGCAAGAAGGTGCTCGACGGCACGCTCGACTCGATTCAGAATACCTACGGCAGCGACACGCTCCGCGTGCGCCTGGATCAGAACGGTGAACCTCTGGACCGGCTGCCGGGCGTGGTCAAGGTCACGGATTATGGTCATTTGCAGGAGCTGCGCCTGGAGAAGGGCGCCGACACGCAACACCTGCTCGGCATCCTCATGGCCCGCGGCCCGGTGCGGCACTTTGAGCTGACACGTCCCTCGCTGCACGACATCTTCGTGCGCATTGCCGGCCCGGAAGCGGAGAGTAACCATCATGCGTAAGATTTTCGTTATTGCCGGCCGCGATTATCGCGCCGCCGTCAAAACCAAATCCTTTCTCATCAGCCTGCTCATCATGCCCCTCATGATGGGCGGCAGCATCCTCGTGCAGATCTTGCTCAAGGACAAGGTGGATATCACGGACAAGCATTTCGCCATCGTCGATCGCACGGGAGGCACGCTGGCGGCAAAGCTCCAGGAGGCTGCCGACAAACGCAACAGCCATGAGGTGCTGGATAAGAACGGCGCCCAAACCAAGCCGAAGTTCATCCTGGAAAAAGTGGCAGCGAAGGCTGACACGCCCGCGGCACTCGATCAACTCCGCTACGATCTTTCCGAACGCGTCCGCAAGCAGGAACTGTTCGGCTTTCTGGAAATCGGTCCCGAAGTGGCCAGGTTTGAGCGCAGCACCAAGGCCCCCGGAGAAGCGCGTGACGGGTCGGACGAGCAAGCCGCCGCCGCTCCGCCTGACAGCCCGCGCGTCGTTCGCTATCAATCCAACAGCGCCACCTACGATGCTTTCAAGAACTGGGCCGTAGGAGTCCTGAACAAGGAAGTGCAGCGCGAGCGTTTTGACTCCGCCCATGTCAATGTCTCTCAGAGCGAACTTCAGGAATTGCTCCGTCCCGTGTCCCTGCTGATCAAGGGGCTTACCAGCCGCGATAAAGAAGGCAAAATCAAAGACGCCCCGGACGAAAACCAGATCGCTTCCTTTGGCGTTCCGGGCGGCATGATGTTTCTGATGTTCATGCTTGTGCTGGTCGGGGCCACGCCCCTGATGCAGGCGGTCGTGGAAGAGAAAATGCAGCGCATTGCCGAGGTGTTGCTGGGTTCGATTCGACCTTTTGAGCTGATGCTGGGCAAGCTGCTCGGCATGGTCGGCGTGTCGCTCACGCTGGCCGCCGTGTACCTTGGCGGTGCGTACTGGGCTGCCTACCGCTACGACTTTGCCCAATTTATTCCCACATCGTTGCTGCTCTGGTTCCTGGTCTACCAGATGCTGGCTGTGCTGATGTTCGGTTCGCTGTTTATCGCCATCGGCGCATCCTGCACGGACATGCGCGAGACACAGTCGATGACCTGGCCGGTGATGCTGCTCATCTGCATTCCCATGTTTGTCTGGCTCAACGTGATTCGCGAGCCAAATAGCTCGTTCGCCACGGGCATTTCGCTGTTCCCGTTCGCCACGCCGATGCTGATGCTGGGAAGACAGGCGGTGCCGCCCGGGATTCCACTCTGGCAGCCGATCCTCGGGGTTTGCCTGGTGCTGCTGACGACGACGTTGTGCGTCTATGCGGCGGGGCGGATCTTTCGTGTCGGCATCCTGATGCAAGGCAAAGGCGCTAATGTGGGTCAGGTGCTGAGGTGGGTCTTCCGAGGCTGAAAATCGGCGCGCAATTCGGCAGCAACACCAGCCCGAAGCGCCAGCGAGGCCCTCGCTGGCGCTTCGGGCTGGTGCAGCATTTTGCGACGGTCCCGTCGTCCTTTCGAATATGAGAAACATTTTATCTTCGCTTCACAGCGGTTTTACCCGTCTTGGGTACAGTGTTTTCATCGCACGGCCGGCGAGGCGCGGTGTTTCTTCGGTCGCTTGCGGCGATTTAAGAATCCTGAGGAGAACGTCATGAGCAGGCTCACGCTGGGGGTTGCCTTCGCGCTGGCGGCATTCGTTGGCGCCGGACGGGCAGACGAAGAGAAAGTGCCGCTGGACAAGTTGCCGGCGAAGGTGCTGGATGCGGTCAAAACCAAGTTCCCCAAGGCGGACCTGGTCAGTGCCAGCAAGGAGAAGGAGAACAACGAGATCATTTACGAAGTGGCCATCAAAGATGACGGCCACAAGATCGACGTCTCGCTCAAAGAAGATGGCACCATCACGGAATATGAGCGGGAAATCAAGCCGAGGATTTACCCAAGGCAGTCAGCGATGGCTTGAAAGAGAAATACGGCAAGATCACGTACAAGACCACCGAAGAGGTCTTCAAGAAAGATAAACTGGAGTATTATGAAGTGTTGTTTGAAACGGCCGAGAAGAAATGGTTCGAGGTGGAAGTCTCCGCGGAAGGCAAGATTTTGAAGGAAGAGGAAAAGAAGAAAAAGGAAAAGGATTAGGTGGCTCATGGGCATTCGCATCCTGGTGATTGAGGACGAGCAGGAGATTGCCGACTTCATCGTGCGCGGCTTGCGCGAGGAGGGCTTCGCCATCGAACGGGCCGCCAATGGGGAGGATGCCTGGCATGCCTTGAAAACACAATCCTGGGATGCCGTGCTTTTAGACTGGTGGCTGCCCGGAGAGGATGGCTTGAGTTTGCTGCGGCGTTTTCGGCAGGCGGATACCGAAACGCCGGTCTTGTTCCTGACCGCGCGCGATGCCGTCTCCGACCGCGTACGCGGGCTGGATGCGGGCGCGGATGACTACCTGTGCAAGCCGTTTGCCTTTGAGGAATTGCTGGCGCGGGTGCGCGCGCTGACGCGACGGCGCGAGCGCGAAGGAGACACGCGCCTGCGTTATGAGGATATTTGCTTCGACCTGGCCACGCACCACGCGGAACGGGCGGGACACACGCTTGATTTGACCGCCAAGGAAGAGGCCTTGCTGCTGTTCTTTTTGCGGCATCCCGGAGAAGTGCTGTCGCGGACGCGCATCTACGAGCACGTCTGGGACGAACGCTACGACGGGCTTTCCAACACCCTGGAAGTGCATGTCATGGAGTTGCGGCGCAAACTGGAGGCGCATGGCGCGCGGCTGATCCATACCTTGCGCGGCCGGGGGTACCAATTCGGCGAAGGCGCCGCGACAGCGCGCCAGGGGGCGCTATGAGCCTCACAGGGCGGCTGACCGTTTTCTTCTTGATTGCTCTGGCGGCGGTGCTGCTTGGCTTTTCCGGCACGTTGTATGGGCTGGCCCACAGTCATTTGCACCGCCAGCTGGACGCGCGCCTGGATGCTGTGCTCGACATGCTCGTGGCCGCCGCGGAGTTCAAGGCGGGCGGCGTGGAATGGGAGCCAGCCGAGCGCCGCCTGGCGCCGGGACGCAGCCTTGCGCTCGACGACGTCCGTTGGCTGGTCTGCGATGAACGAGGCTTGTTGGTGGACCAGTCGCCAAACCTGAAGGCCGAGGGCCCACGTACCGAGGAGATTCGCAAAGCCGTCCGCATCGCCGTTAGCCAGACTTATTTCAGCCAACTGAACGACGCTCAGGGTCAGTGGCGCTTGCAACAACGGCGGCTACAGGGAAACAACTCCAGTGTTCAGCAGCACCCGGCAGCCAGGCAAGAACCAGCGGAGCGGATCTACGGCACGTTGTTCCTGGTCGGAGCCGTTGCCGAAGCGCCGCTGACGGCGACACTGCGCAGCCTGGCTTGGACTCTAGGCGGGCTGTCCGGCGGCGGCTGGCTCCTTGCCGCGCTCCTGGCACGGCGTCTGTGCCGGCGGGCGCTCTTGCCGGTGACGAATATGGCGCAGGCGGCCCGGACCATGAGCGCCGCCGAGTTACACCAGCGGTTGCCGGATGCCGGCACGCGGGATGAATTGGAGGAATTGAGCCAAGCCTTCAATGACCTCTTGAGCCGCTTGCAAGAGTCTTTCGAGCGGCAGCGGCGCTTCACGGGCGATGCTTCGCATCAACTGCGCACGCCCTTGACGGCCATGCTCGGGCAGATGGAAGTCTGCTTGCGCCGCGAACGCTCACCAGAGGAGTACCGGCAGGCGCTGGCGGTCGTTCACCAGCAGGCGCAGCAGCTTCGGCACATTGTCGAAATGCTGCTTTTTCTGGCCCGCGCGGACGGCGAGGCACGATTGCCTGACCTGGAGACGATTGACCTGGCCGCCTGGCTGGAGGAGTACCGGCAGCGCTGGGCCGGGCATGTCCGGGAAACCGATATTCAGGTCGAGGCCTGGCCGCATGGCCCTGTGCCGGTCCAGGTGCAGCCGCCGCTGCTGGCGCAGTTGCTGGATAATCTTGTGGACAACGCCTGCAAGTACAGCGCGGCGGGCAGCCCCATTACGCTGCGCCTGGCGCGCGACGCCGGCAAGGCCAGGCTGAGCGTGGAAGACGCAGGACCCGGAATCGCCGCGGCGGATTTGCCCTACGTGTTCCAGCCATTCTATCGATCGGCCGAGATGCGCAAGCGCGGTACGGCCGGCGTGGGTCTGGGGTTGGCCGTGGCGCAACGCATCGCCACTGCATTTGCGGGCCAGCTAACGGTGCATAGTGCACCGGGACGAACGACCCGCTTTACACTCGAGCTTCCGGTGACGAAGGTCGCGGAAGACGCGCCTGTAAAGTGCGGCGTGGGATGACAGGGGCTGCACACGGCCGTGCGGCAGAGGACGGCGTAAAGTTTGCCGGTTAGGCCGATGCACGCGCTGGCAAAGTCAGCGAAGCTTCGCCAATTTCCCTGGTCGTTGTCCCGGCAGATTTGATACAGCCGGCAAAGCTGGTCGATATAGTCCGTGGTGCATCATCCGCAAAATGGGAAGAGACGGCAAAGCCCTTCGCCTCAGCATCCTTGCCGGACTGCCCAATGGAGTGAGACCTTATGCGTCCCGCAGTTCGTTGCTGCCTGACCTCGGTGCGCTGGCTCGCCGGTTGCCTGTGTTTGCTTTGCGCGGCAGGGCAGGACGGCCGCGCCCAGCCGCTCCATCCGCCGGCAGGACAGGTGGAGCCCTTGCCGGCGGTGTTAAGGCGGGAAGACGCTGTCTGGTGGGCGCTTCAATACAACCCGGAGCTGGCGGCTTTGCGACAGCAGCGCGGCATCGCCGCGGCCGCGGTGGTTATCGCGGAAACCTATCCCTTCAACCCGATATGGGAAGCCAAGGTGCAAGGGAACAGCGGCCCCGCATCTGCGGCAATCACCAACTCGGTGCAACAGGAGCATCGCGTCGCCCTCGAGCTGGAGGTCCGCGGCCAGGGTCAGTATCGCCGCCAGAGCGCTTACGCTGGACTGGCGCGGACGGACTGGGAGATCGTCTTTCAGGAGCAGACGCTGGCAGTTCGGGTGATTCGGGCTTTCAATGCCGTCGTGTATCGCCGGAAGAAGCTGCAATTGCTCGAGCAGACGGTCACCCTCCTCGAAACAACCCTGGACCAGGCGAATCGGTCGTTCCAGATTCAAAGAATCCCGCGCGGAGACGTAATTGTGGCGGAGGCCGACCTGTACGATGCGCGCTCCCTGCTCGGCTTCGGGCGCACGGCGCTGGCGAGCGCGGAATACGACCTGCGGCGGGCGCTGGGCATTGTCAACCAGCCCCTGAATATTTCTGGAGAACTGGATGTACCGCCGCCCCCCTGGCCCGTAGAGGCCCTGCTGCAAGGAGCGCTCGAGCAACGTGCCGACCTGCGGGCACGCCAGGCGGGAGTAAGCGAAGCTCAGGCGCGCCTCGATCTGGAAATCGCCAATCGTTACGGCAACCCGACCCTAGGACCCATCTGGAGCTACGATCCGACCCGGGTTAGTTCCCAAGGCGTGTCGCTTACGCTGCCTTTGCCGGCCTTCAACACCCACCGTGGTGAAATCCAGCAGCGCGATGCCGAGCGGCTCCGCTCCGGGCTGGACCTGCGCCAGGTGGAAGTGGCGGTGCAACAAGACGTGGCCGCGGCCCTGAGGCATTTGCAAGAGGCGCGCGCCTGGCAGCAGCGCTATGAGAAGGAAATCCTCCCGGACTTACAGAACCGCGTCAAGGAGATGCAAACGCTTCTGGAAAAAGGCCTGACCGATCCGTTGCGCATGAGCGCTTTTCAGCGAAGCTTACTCCGCACCCGCGATAGCTATCTCGACGCCCTCCTGGAAGTAGCCCAGGCAGAGGCAGACCTGGCCGCCGCGGTCGGCGATCCCGGCCTGGCCTTGAATCCGGGACAAATTCATAAATGATGAAAATAACCGTGCAATCTAGGTGGATCGACCGATTTTCATACGACAAACTATAAGAGACTGTCCGAAAAGGGGACAGGACTCCTCAAATCATCAAGAGTCCTGTCCCCTTTTCGGACAGCCTCTAAGTGGGTCCGCTTGCTTTGGAAGTGCACCATGACGCTGCCGTCTCGTTTACCCTTCATGCGCCTTCTCCTTCTCGCCTCCGTTCTATCCTGTCTGACAGGCTGCAGCCGCAAGCCGCCGGAAGAAGAGCCGCCGCCGGTGGCGCCGGTCAAATGGATGGAAGCGCGAACGTTTTTCATTGCGGAATGGACCGATCTGGTAGGCACCACCCAGCCGTTGCCGGATCATGGTGCGCGCGTTTCCGCTAACATTGAAGGCCGTGTCCTTTCCGTTCTGGGCGCCCCGGGCGGCAAGCCGGTGAGCGAAGGGAAGTGGGTCAAAAAGGGCGACGTGATCGTTCAACTCGACGACCGGATTGCCCAGGCCAATCGCGACAAGCTGGAAGCGGCCCAGCAAGAATTGAAGCAGCAGGTCGCGCAGGCCGAGCTTGTCGTCAAGTCGGCTGAGCTCGATCTCGCCGGCAAGCAAGAGGCCAACAAGAACACTCCCGCCGGCAGCATGCCTCTGGTTGCGCCCATTGACATGGCAAAAGCCAAACTCGCTATCGATGACGCCAAATCCAGACAAAGGGGCGCGGAGCTGCGCGTGACGGCAGGCGCCAAGGAACTGGATGCCCTCAATAAACAACTGGAACTCTACAAGCTGACCGCTCCCATCGATGGCCGGCTCGGCCGCATCCTGGTCGTTCCGGGGCAGACCCTTTCAGTAGGCGCGCCGGTGGCGGAGGTCATCAATATCGAGGATCAGATCGACGTGCTTTGCTTTGTGCCGCCCGCCGTCGCCCGAAAGCTGAAAGAAGGGCAGACCGCGCAGACCGGCGCCGTGGACGACATGGTTCTGGCCAACATGAATAAACCGAGCGCCGATGCTTCGCAGAAAAGGGCGGCGTCGGCAACCGGCAAGCTTGTGTACATCGCCGACCAGGCGGAAGTGGACACCGGCAATTTTGCCGTGAAGGTGCGTTTTCCGAACAAGGGCCTGGGACTACGCGGCAACAGCACGCTGCGCGTCCGAGTCCTGACCGCGCCCGGCAAGGCAGCCCTCACCCTGCCTGAAAGCGCTATCCGCGAGGACGAGGATCCTCCAACCGTTGTTGTGGTGGATAACTACAAGAAGGAAGTAAACAAGGAAGGCAAGGAGGAGGAAACCGGCGTGGCGCGCATCCTGCGCGTGAAAACGGGCATTCACGACCGCGTCCTCAAGCTCGTGGAGATCGTGAGCGTGGAAGACCCCGAGAAGAAATGGCAGGGCGACCTGGAGACAGCCCGGTTCGTCACCGAAAAAGGCAACGGCCTGCGCAACGGCGACCTCATCAAGCTGGAACAGGATGAGGACGAAGAGCCGCCGCCTGCGGAGAAGAAAGATTAGAGATTGCAGATTTAAGATTGCAGATTTCAATCTGCAATCTTAAATCTGCAATCTGCAACTGGGCAATTTATGTTGAACCTTGCGTCTCGAGCTCGACCTTATCTGGGTGCAGTCGTGCTGACTGTGGTCTTGCTGACGGCCGGCGGCATCTACAGCGCCCTGCGCATGCCCAGTGGTGTCTACCCTGAGGTGACCTTCTCGCGCATTGGCGTGGTCGCCAAGGTTCCTTCCCTCACCGTCGCCAACATGGATGTGCAGGTCACCCAGCCGCTCGAACAGGCCGTGAGCACCGTCAGTGGCGTCAACCGCGTGCGCTCGAAAACCATCCGGGGCGCCAGCGAGCTTGACATTGATTTCGCTCCCGGCACCGACATGCAGCGCGCGCTGACCCTTACCTGGAACCGCATCGGTGCAGCGCGCGCGCAGCTTCCGCCGGAGACGGAGCTGACGGTCGAGCAGATGACACCTTCCATCTTTCCGATCATTTCGCTCGTTCTGACGGGCGGCAACAACGCCTCGGACTTGCGCGACTACGCGTTCTACCGGCTGGCGCCGCAAATCAAGAGCAACGTGCCGGACGTGCTCTATGCCAACGTGGCGGGCGGCGATCTGCGCGAGATCGAGGTCGAGGCCCGGCCGCAAGACCTTCTGCAACACGGCCTTTCGGCGGCCGACCTGGCCGATCGCATCGGCAAGGCCTATCGTCTCATGCCCGTCGGCCGCGTCGAGCACCCCCCCTTCGCCTTCCAGATGATCGTCAATACGCAGAGCCAGGATCCCAGGAAGCTCGAAGAGCTGGTCGTCGCCAGCAAGAATAATCAACCCGTGCTGCTCCGCGATGTGGCGGACCTCAAGATCGGCCATGCGGATCGCACCCAGTCGATCGGCTTTGCGGGCAAGGACGCGGTGGTCGTCACGATCTATCGCCGCCTGGGAGGCAACACGGTTACTATTTCCTCCAACCTCGAAGCGCTGCTCAAAAAAATCAACATGCCCAAGGGCATCAGCGCCACGATCGTTTACGATCAGGCCGGCTTCGTCAACACCGCCATTCAGAATGTCCGTGACGCCATCATCATCGGCGGCCTGTTCAGCGTGCTGATCCTGCTGGCGTTTCTGCGAAGCTGGCGGGCCACGCTGATCTCGGCGTTGGCCATTCCCACGACGCTGGCAATTACTTTCCTTTTCTTGCACTGGAGCGGCGCGACGCTCAACCTGATGTCGCTCGGCGGTTTAGCCGTTGCGATCGGCTTGATCATCGATGATACAGTGGTGGTGATTGAGAATATTGCACGGCATTTATCGCCGCCTACGCCGGGTGCCCAAGCGACTCCCAGTACTCAGTACTCAGTACTTAGTACTCAGGTTGCTCGGCCAAACGGTCCGGACAACGCCCCTCAGCCGCCTCACGCCGTCGCCAATAGCCAAGCCTCTCCTCATGCACCCACGCCCGCCGCACATGTACCGACCCCTTCCGCCCATGCTCCGGCGGCCGATCCGGTGGACGCCGCATCCGGCGAAATCACGGGCGCCGTGGTCGGCTCGACGCTGACTACCGTGCTCGTGTTCGTGCCGTTGGCGTTTATCGTCGGCGTCTATGGGCAATTCTTCGCGTCACTGAGCTGGGCATTGTCGATCGCGGTGCTGGTATCGATGGTGATTAGCTTGACGTTGATCCCGGTGTTTGCGGCCAAGTTCCTGGCCGGCAAACCGATGCCGCCGCCCGGACGGATCTATCACTTCTTCGAGCACATTTATGACTCGATGCTCGCCGAGGCGCTGCGCTGGCCGTGGGTGATGCTGGGCTTGTCCGTGGCGGCAGTGGGCGTGGGCTTTGTGCTATACACGGGCATTCCGGATTTTCGCAAGAAGCAGGAGGCTGGCAAGCCGCCGCCAGTGCCGTGGGTGAAGGGCATCGAAACCGGTCTGATGCCCGCCATGGATGAAGGCGCCTTTGTCTTTGACTACTGGGCGCCCTCCGGGACCCCACTGGAACAAACGGAATCAATGCTCAAGGCCATCGAGGAAGGGATTTCCAACCACCCCGACATCAAATCCTACGTGCGCCGCACTGGTTCTGAGAACGGACTCTTTGCGACACAAACGAGCCGGGGCGACATTACCATCGTCCTGCGCGAGGATGAAGATCCGCTCACCAGGCTCTACGGCGGCAAACTTCCCAAGCCCGTCCGGCCTACCTTCAAGGATATGGAAAAGGATAACCCGGCCTTTGCGAAGCTCTTGAAGGAGAAAGAGAAGGAACTGGGGAAGGACGGATTGAAGCAATGGCTGCGCGACAAGTATCGCCGCCGGCCGCTGAAGGATGTCATGGATGAGATCGAAGACCAGGCCAAGGACATGTTCGCGGAGCACCAGCTGAAGATCGAAACAGCCCAGATCATGGCCGACGAGCTGAGCGATCTCTCCGGCGCCAGCAAGCCGATCGAAATCAAGCTGTTCGGCCCCGACCACAACACGCTGCGCGATCTGGCCGACAAGGTGGGCGAGATCCTCGAGAACAAGGGAAAGGGCCGCGGCTTCAAGGAAGTCAACAGCAACGTTTTCCAGGGCAACCCCGACCTGCTCATCCAGGTGGACGGCGAGCAAGCGGCCCGGCGCGGCCTGACGGCCGACATGGTCGAGCGCCAACTGCATGCCATCTTCCTGGGCCAGATTGCCACCCAGGTGCGCGAATCGGCCCTGCGCATCACCGACGTGCGCGTCCGCTATCCGGATAAGGAGCGCTTCGGTGTCTCCGGCTTTGATCCGCAGCGCCTTCTCAACCAATGGCTGCTGCTCCCTGATCTAGCCCCGCCGGCGCCGGGAACTATCGCGGCGACGGCCCCGCCGGATCGCGATCGCTTCGTCCTGCTATCTTCCGTGGCCCGCGTGAAAGCCGTGCGCACGCCCGACGAGCAGCACCGGGAGAACCAGCAGCCGGCGGCGTTCGTCACCTCGCAACTCGATGAAACCGAGGCCGGCCTCAACTCGGCGGTCGCGGACGTGCGCAACTGGATGTCCAATTTTCAGTTGCCCGCGGGCTATCGCTGGGACCTGGGCGGCCATTATTTGCAGCAACAGCAGGCATTTCAAAGCCTGCTGCTCGTCATGATCGTGGCCATCCTGCTCGTCTTCATCATGCTGGCCTTCCAGTTCAAGTCGGTCGTTTTGCCGCTCTTGATTTTCATGACGCAGCCGCTATCGCTGGTCAGCGGCCTGTTTGCCCTGTGGATCACGAACACGCCGCTCAATGTTTCGAGCTACATGGGCGCGATCCTGCTGATCGGGCTCGACATGAAGAACGGCATTCTGCTGGTGGAATACATTCAGCAATTGCGGCACGAAGGCATGGCCCTGCGGCCGGCCCTCATGCTCGCCGGGCGCACGCGTTTTCGCCCCATCTTGATGACCAGCCTGGCGGCGATCCTCGGCCTGTTCCCGCTGGCCCTGGGCATGGGCCCGGGGGCCCAGATGCAGCAGCCGTTGGCCATCATGGTCATCGGCGGCTTGACGGCCAACATGCTGTTCACGCGCCTGGTCATCCCAGTCGGCTATCTCGTGCTGGAACGGAAGAGCGAGACGGATGTTTCCGCGCCGGCGGCGGTGTCTCCGCCGGACGCACGGACGGTGAGACCTTTGGCTACGGGAGAACGCGTATGAAGTTGCAACATGTGGCAGTCGTCGCGGCAGCTCTTCTTCTGGCCGGCGCCTTGTTGGCGCCTGCCGCCGACCAGGCCGTGCTCGAACTCGTGCAAACCATCCCGCTCAAGGGCAAGCCCGGCAAGCTGGACCACCTGATCGTCGACTCCAAGGCCGAGCGGCTCTTTCTGGCGAACAAGGTCAACAACACCATCGACGTCGTGGACTTAAAGACGGGCAAGCCTGTCCATCAGATCAAGAGTCAAAGCGGCGTCCAGGGGCTGGCCTATGCGGCGGACCTCAACCGGCTCTACGCGGGGCTTGGCACGGGCGGCTTCTGCAACGTTTTCGATGGCAAGGACTACAAGCTGGTCGGCACCATCAAGTACGCGGATGACGCCGACAATGTCCGCTATGACCCGCGCACGCATATGGTCTACGTAGCGCACGCGGAGAAAGCCCTGGGCGTCATTGACGGACAAACGCTGGAGCAGAAGGCGGATATCGATTTACCCGGATCCGCCGAGGGATTTGAAGTGGACAGCAGCCGGCCGCGCCTCTACCTGTCCATGCCCAGTCCTTGTGAAGTGGTGGAAATCGACACCGACAAGAACGCCGTTCTGCAACGCTATCCGATCAAGATGGCCGGCGCCGCCCATCCGTTGGCGCTGGACGAAGCCAATCAGCGCATCATCGTCGCCTGCCGCAACAAGCCAATGGTGGTCGTCCTGGACCGCAACTCGGGCAAGGAGATTGCCGGAGTCGATATTCCCAAGGACGTGGATGATGTGTTTTACGATGCCAAGCGGAAACGCATCTACGCGTCGTGCGGCGAGGGTTTTATCGCCGTGATACGGCAAGTCGATGCGGATCACTACGAAATGCTGGACAAGGTCGCTACCGTCAAGGATGCCAAGACCTGCTGTTTCGATCCGGAGACGAGCCGGATCTACCTGGGCGTGCCGCGCCAGGCCGGCCAGGAAGGTCCCGAGATTCGCGTGTATCAGATTAAGTAAGCGCGTATGTTGGTTTACGCCGTTTAGCCGCGTTTAGCCGCGACCCGCCAGGGGAGCGCGGACGGAATCGTTTGCCATTGCTCGAACGCGCTCCCCTGGCGGGTCGCGGCTAGTGTGAACCGCAGGTGTTGTTGGCTAAGTCCTGAAACGGTGCAGTCTCTTTCACAAAGGAGAAGTTAATCCTACCTGGGCGGGTCCGTGCCCGTCCAGAACTCCTTGCTCGAAC
>Ga0185299_10000651_pt1 | contig 85985 bp, 58 predicted proteins | sample PaiPotPPA55metaG_FD_128002 | JGI IMG/M metagenome (GOLD analysis project Ga0185299, IMG submission 128002) | Iron sulfur acid spring bacterial and archeal communities from Banff, Canada, to study Microbial Dark Matter (Phase II) - Paint Pots PPA... ...
CATCGCGCTCTGCAACATGCAGGTCTTGACGCAAAGCGCGCCACAAACATTTGCATCGCGCTCTGCAACATGCAGGTCTCTCCACTCCGCATGACGATAAAACCATCATGCTCCGGTCGAGATGACAATTCTGGGGTGGTTCATTCTTGCACCACACTATTCATGAAAATGCTCTAACTATCTATTCCGCCCAGAGCTTCCTCTACCAGTCGCCCCTAGTACTTATTTGCCCGCAACGATGGAATGAAGACGCAGCAACACAACACCATGCGGGGGCACCTGCGCATGATATTTGCCCTGCATCGGTGCGATCTCGGAGTGCCGCCAAAGATCGCGGCCTGCAACCGTAGTGCCCTCGCGAAAACCTAACCGCGCAAGAGGCACGTCCAGCGTCAGCGGCATGGTCCAGCGATTGAAGACTCCCATCGCGATACTGCCATCGGCGAGTGGCTTGCTCCAGACTTCGAGCGGCCCCTCGGTATACACGCGGTCGCCCTGATGTCCAGCAGGGTCCTGATCGATCGCGATCACCTCACGATTGAGGAGAATCTCTTTGGTCTCGGGGGTCATCGCCGCAATGTCATTGCCGGCGAGCAGCGGCGCGGCCAGCAAAGCCCACAGGCTCATGTGCGTGCGATATTCCATAGGCTTCATACCGCCATTGCCGACCTCCAGCATGTCCGGATCGTTCCAGTGGCCGGGTCCTGCAAACGGGCTCAGACCCGCCTGTCCAAAGCCGATTGCAGCCATCGAGGCATAGTTGTCTTCAATGTCTCCGGTCGTGCGCCATAGATTGCCACCCGCACCGGATCCCCAACGCCACACCGCCTCCCACCCGTATTGGCATAAAGAGAGCACGATCGGCCTGCCGGTCCGCGCCAGTGCCTGGTGCATCGTGCGGTAGACCTCTTCCATCACTTCGCGCGACTTGTCATGGTCGTTCCCAGCACGCTGCTTCAGGTTTTCCGTGTAGGAGCAGAGATCGTACTTCAGGTAGTCGATGCCCCACTCCGCATAGGTATTCGCATCCTGCTGCTCATGGCCGAGCGAGCCCTCGAAGCCCGCGCAGGTCTTCGCTCCGGGCGATGAGTAGATGCCAAGCTTCAGTCCCCTGCTGTGTACATAGTCCGCAAGAGCCTTCATGTCTGGAAACTTCTGGTTGGGATGGATATTGCCTTGCGCGTCACGCGTCCCCTCCCAGGTGTCGTCGATGTTGACGTAGATATAGCCCGCATCGCGCATGCCGGAGGCAACCATCGCATCGGCCGTGTCGCGAATCGTCTTGTCGGTCACCTTATCGGCAAAGTGGTTCCAGCTATTCCACCCCATCGGAGGAGTTGCGCTGAGATTGGAGGCTTGATCCGGCTCTACCGCATAGCCAGGGCAACGGTATGCCATGGGCAGAACGACCAGGCAGATGGCCACAACGAATCGCTTCAAGAACAGCTCCTATGGAGTACAGTTTCGTTGCAACGAATTGTATACGTACACATCATTTAAAGCTCCAACAATCGACACCCAAAACTGCTATTTCGGAGGGAAATTCTCTTCTCACCTGAAGAGCTAGCACAATAAATTGTGCGTTTTACAAGATTTTGTTGACAATCTGTCTTTTTTCTATTAATCGTTATTGAACGCATAATTGTATTTTTCGTTTGAACAAGAAAAGGCAACGGAAGTGTATCCGAGGCCTGAAGACGGTTTGAGGCCATTGAGTTTTACCCGAAACCGTATGCGCGATCGCCCTGCTCACAAGTCGTTGCGAAGGCCTTGACGACAGATGGTGAACAGAACGAAATCGGAGGACCAAATTGTATGGAACTCGGGCAAACGGACACGAACGACAACCAGGGCGCGCAGGCAGGAACCTGCGACGCACGTATTAGCTCGGTGGTTTGAAACCAATGCCCACGGGCCATCGATTTGCCCGTTAAGAAAAGGTTTTCTGGAATCGCTGTATTTCCAACATGAAAAGGCCAGTGATGGAGGAGAGAAAAATGACACGAAGATTATGCAGGACGTTGGGCTTGATTGCGGGATTGCTGATGCCACTCATAGCAGGCGGAACAGCGCGGGCACAGTCCGGATCCCAAGGGACACTTGCAGTTATCGTGCAGGATGCGAGCGGCGGCGCCGTGCCGGGCACGAAACTGGAGCTCGTGGAGGTGGAGACAAACGATCACCGTTCCGCCACCAGCAGCGCCAAGGGTGTCTTCACCTTCGTCAATCTTCCCATCGGCATCTATCACCTGAGCGCAACCAGGGACGGCTATGCGACCTCCAGCCTGGATCAGATTGAGGTTCACGCCGGGCAGGTGACCGATCTGCTGGCGACCCTCAAAGTCGGTTCGCGCGATGAAACGGTAACGGTGGATGCCAGTTCCAGCTCGGTGCTTGAAACGACGTCCAACGAGATCGGTACGGTCATCAATCTCAAGGACGTTGAAGACTTGCCACTTGGAAGTCGTGATCTATCAGGGTTAGTCGCGCTCACTCCTGGCTATGCGGGAACTCCCGGCTATAGCGAGGGAGGAGTTCCGCTGGGCAACTTCAATGGCCAGGTGGAGATGAACACCAGCAGCAATATGGACGGCGTGATCGGCAACACCTCTCGTGGCAAATACTACGGAGGCAACGCGGGAACCGCAGTCACGCCGCGCGTAGAGAACATTCAGGAGATGTCGGTTCAGACCGACATGATGGACGTAGATAAAGGCTACGGTCAGGCTTCGATGCAGGTGAACTACGTAAGTCGCAGCGGCACCAACAAATTTCACGGGCGCATCTTTGAAGACTTCAAGAACGATGGGCTGTATGCCAACACCTGGTCCAACAATGCCAGCGGGCAGCGCCGAGACAAAGTCATCTACAACGATTTTGGCGGCAGCATCGGCGGTCCGATCCTGCACAACAAGCTGTTCTTCTTTGGCACGTACTCCGAGCGAAAGATTCCCGGCTCCTATAGCCTGCAAAACACGGTCATCAACTCGGCCGCCCAATCGGGAACCTTCGGCTATACCTATACCAACGCCTCGGGAGCAACCGCGACCAACACCGTAAATCTCTACAGCCTTGTGGCGGGTCTCGGACAAAATCTCCGCAACGCCGCAAACTCTCAAGTCTCAGCACAACTAGCCGCCATCAATACCGCGGAGGCCAGCGGCACGGTCGCTGCCATCGAAGGCGACCCGAATCTCTCTACGCTACTATGGAAACAGCCGAACCCCGAGACGCTGTACTACCCCATGGGACGGCTGGACTACAACATCTCTTCCAAATTACGGGCAGCGCTTTCCTGGAGTATGACTCAGGACACGAAGCCAGAAAGTCAAACAGCAAATTTTCCGGGCGCAGGATTTGCCAATCAGATATCCGGATATAAGATTCGTAACTTCACACTTGGCCCCTCGCTCGACTGGACGATATCGCCCAATGTGATCAATCAATTCCGTGGTGGCTTTCTCTATAACGCCGAGAAGTACGGCTATAACGCTGCGCCGTTGTATGCCACGGAACCCTCAGTCTATTGGCCGCTGGGCCCGTTGTACGAAAGCTTGTCGGGCCAAAGCTATGCAACACCTATCACGACATACTATCCGCTCTTCAATGCTTCAGATACCATCTCGTGGCAGCACAAGAGCCATACGATGAAGTTCGGCGCGTCCTGGTATCGCGAGCAGGATCACTATTGGAATCCTCCAGCAGGCTATCCAACCTACACGCTTGGCCTGGCAAACGGCGACCCGTCGCTAAATGCTTTTTCGACGACGAACCTTCCCAATGCCTCCTCCAGCCAGATCACCGAAGCCGAGAATCTCTACGCCACTCTGACGGGGCGCATCAGCGCAATCACCGGCAGCTATAGCTACAACGCAAAGACCGGGTCATACGACACAGGGATCTCGGCCTACAACCTGGACGAGGTCTCCAATGCCTGGGCCTGGTATGCGCAAGATTCCTGGCGTGTCTTTCCCAACCTCACGATCAACTATGGCTTGCGCTGGGACTATACCGGCGACAACTACGACAAGACGGGGGCCTATCACTCTGCCGGCCCAAACGGCGTCTTCGGACCCTCCGGAGTAAACAATCTATTCAATCCTGGGTCTCTGCTCGGCGAAGCGGATCCGAGCATCTCGGTCAATCCCCATGCGTATAAGCCGTGGCACAGATCGCCTCAGCCCCAGGTGGGATTCGCCTGGAACCCCGATGTAGAATCGGGCCCCTTTGCCAAACTTATGGGCGGACACAGCACGGTGATCCGCGGCGGCTTCGGCCTGAAGAAATATACCGAGCCCTATCAGTTCTATTGGGACGCAGCATCGGACTACGGTTCGTTCTTCTATCAGTACTTCCATGCTTATCCAGCAGCCAGCACTTCACCCGGCTATTTCCAGGCTGGAAGCCTTGAGTTGGGTGATTCCATGCCGGCTTACGGCCTGTCTCCTGCCGCCTACACCACGTCGGAGCATGAGTCTGCCTTGGCCTTTCAGGGTTTCCCGATGGACGGTATGGATCCTAATATTCAGCAGCCCTATGTCGAGTCGTGGAACCTGGGAATTCAGCGCTCGCTGGGTGCGAGCCGTGCGATCGAAATTCGCTATATGGGAAATCACTCGGTTCATGAATGGATTGCCACCAACCCAAATGAAGTCAACATCTTTGAAAACGGCTTCCTGACAGAGTTCCAGCACGCCCAAGCGAACTACAAGATCAACCAGGCTGCGGGAATTCAATCGTTTGCGAACAATGGCCTGGCAGGACAGTATGCGCTGCCTATCTTCACACAGGCCTTTCAGGGAGAATCTTCTGGCGGAACTGGAATTCCCTTGTCGGATTTTGCCAACTCGCAATTCACCAACTACCTCACCCAGGGACAGGCAGGAGCTATGGCCAACGTCCTAAGCGGCTACGCAGGAACTGTTCCTTATATCTGCAACCTGATCGGAGCTAACTTCAGCCCCTGCGCAAATATTCTCGGATATAACGGCAGTGGAACCTATCCGGTGAACTTCTTCCAAGCCAATCCCTATGCTTCGGGAAATGGTGGAACAGCCTATCTGCAGGCCATTGGATACTCCAATTACAACTCACTGCAGGCGGAGTTCCGGCAACAGAACTGGAAGGGGCTGCAGTGGAATGCCAACTACACCTGGGCTCATTCGATGGGCCTCTCCTCCCAGGAAAACTGGACCGGAGGAGCGAATCTCTTCACCTTGCGGCCCAGCCAGATGCACCGCAACTACACTCCTGGCGAATACGACATTCGCCATGTGATTCACATGAATGGGACCTACGATCTTCCCTTCGGCAAGAACCAACCGTGGCTGAGTTCGAACAAGATCGTCAGCACGGTAGTTGGGAACTGGACGCTGGGAAATATCATCACCTGGCAGACCGGCATGCCACAGCAATTGACTGGCGGCTATCAAACCTATAACGACTTCGCCGATGGCGGAATCTCGCTGAACGGCGTAACGCCAGCTATGCTGCAAAAAGCCGTGCATGTGCATCGCCTGCCGCAAGCTGTCATCAACACGAATGCGGCCAATGGAACGCCAAACTACGTGGTCATGCTGGACAAGAAATATCTCTCGTCGGCATACAGCGGCGGGGCGAACAATGCTTACATCGCCCCCAACACAACCGCCGGTTCGCTGGGACAGACGATCTTCCTGCATGGGCCGCACGGCTTCTATGAGGACATGGCACTCTCCAAGGTCTTCCCCATCCGCGAGAAAATCAAGCTGTCGTTTCAGGGGGAGTTCCTCAACGTCTGGAACCATCCCGTCTTTGGAAACGGCAATGGCTTCATGAATGCAAGCACACAGAGCAGTACCTTTGGTCTTGCCACCGGAGGGCCTAACAATCTTCCGCGGCACATTCAGCTTCGTGCCAACGTTGAGTTCTAAAATCCAACTACCAACCGGCCTCCGCTGCGCTAAATCGCAGCGGAGGCCGGTTCAGTGATCCATAACTGATCTCTAAAGCCGTGACTGGCTGAAAACAGGAATCACCTTGCGATCTCGCGTTCTGCACACGGCTACTGCCCTACTGTTGGTTGGCCCCACCCTGTCCGCGCAACAGGTAACTCGTTCGGACTTCGATCGTGCGTTGAAGCAGAATGAAACCTATCGCAAGGCAGCTGGAATGATGCCTGGAGCGGCGCACTGGATCGATGACTCCGATAGGCTGTGGTTGGACGAGAGCAACGGCACAACACATCGCTACATCCTCTATGACGCCCACAACCAACAGCGTTCCGAGTTGGACAACGCGCGTATCGCGGAGGCTCTCAGCAAGGGACTGCCAAAGTCAATCCCTGCAGATCACCTCTCCTTGTCTCGTCTTCGCTTCGACGCGAAGGCCGCGGGCTTTACCTTCTTCACCCTGCGCGGCCAATGGCACTGCACCCTGCCTGCCTACGACTGCAAGCAGGGGGAAGCTGCCCAAAACGAGGATGACGGAGCTTCCCCGAAGTTTGAAGGCAACGATCCGCACCACATCGTTGTCTCTCCCGATGGCAAGTGGGAGGCGACGATCCAGAACTTCAACGTCTTTCTCCACGCCGCCGGCAGTCCTTCCCTTGCCCTACCCTTAAGCACCGACGGTAGCGAAGGCGACTACTACCAATGGAGTTCGCTGGCATGGTCTCCCGACTCACGACACCTGTTGGCACGACGGACATTGCAGGGCATGCGGCGCCAGGTTCATTACGTCGAATCATCTCCTGCAGCGCAGCTTCAGCCCATCTCTTCCGAACGTTTCTACGCCAAGCCCGGCGACGTTCTCGACCGCGAACAGCCCGTGCTCTTCGATCCCGTCTCACGACGCGAACAGGTCATTGCCACCGACTTATTCCCCAACCCCTATGAGCTGACAGAGTTTTCGTGGCTGAAAGATAGCTCAGCGTTCACCTTCAACTATAACCAGCGTGGACACCAGCGGTTCAGCGTGCTCTCCGTCGATGCGCAGACCGGAGCCGTGCGCCGTGTGATCGACGAGACCAGCCGCACCTTCATCGAGTACACGGAACTCAATCCCGAACAGTTCGGCACCGGCAAGCTCTACCGTCACGATATGGAAGACGGCAAAGAAATTCTCTGGCTGTCGGAGCGCGATGGCTGGGCACATCTTTATCTGTACGACGGCCAAACCGGCAAAGTGAAGAACCAGGTCACCCATGGTGATTGGGTCGTGCGCGGCGTAGACCGCGTGGATGAGGCGCACCGGCAGATCTACTTCGAGGCAAGCGGCGTCGATCCGAAGCTCGACCCCTATTTCGTGCAAGGCTACCGCATCAACTTCGATGGCACCGGCATGATGCCCATGATTCCGATGCCCGAAGCACCTGCCAATCACGAGATCAGTTACTCCGCAGATGGAGAGTTCTATCTCGATAGCTGGTCACGCGTAGATCTGGCTCCGCAGATAGACCTGAAGCGCACTGCCGATCGTCAAACCATCACAACCCTGGCAAAGGGCGATCTCACCGGTCTTCTCCAGGCTGGATGGAAGGCTCCGGAGGTCTTTGTGGCGAAGGGCCGCGACGGCAAGACCGACATCTGGGGACTTATCTACAAACCTGCAAACTTCGACCCCGCAAAGCACTATCCGGTAGTGGAAGCGATCTATGCCGGTCCTCAAGGTTCATTCGTTCCCAAATCATTCACTCTTCGCGGCATGCCTCTGACGGAGCTTGGCTTCGTCGTGGTGCAGATCGACGGCATGGGCACCAACAACCGCTCCAAGACCTTCCACGATGTCATCTGGAAGAATCTTAAGGACGGTGGATTCGAAGATCGCATTCTGTGGCACCAAGCTGCCGCACAGAAGTTTCCCTGGTACGACATCACACGGGTTGGCATCTATGGAACCTCGGCTGGTGGCCAGAACGCACTGGGCGCCCTACTCTTCCATCCGGAGTTCTACAAGGCGGCCGTCGCCAACAGCGGCAGCCACGACAACCGGATGGACAAGATATGGTGGAACGAACAATGGATGGGATGGCCCATTGGACCGGAGTATGCCGCGTCGTCAAACGTGGACAATGCGGATCGTTTGCAGGGACGGCTCCTGCTGGTGATGGGAGAGCTCGATACGAACGTCGATCCTTCGTCAACGCTGCAGGTGGTGAATGCACTGATCAAAGCCGGCAAAGATTTTGAACTACTCGAAGTACCAGGCGGAGGCCACGGTGCCGGAGGCGAGTACGGTGAGCGCCGGCTACTGGACTTCTTTATTCGTTCGCTTACAAATGAAACCACGGTCAACTGGAATGCAAAGCCAGCGGATGCCCCTCACGAGTAGCATCCGATCACACCCGAGAACTGCAGCAACCCGTCTATACGGAACGGTAGCAAGAGAAGAAAGGCACAGGCGATGAACATGAGCAACTTCACCCGTAGAGGTTTTCTTACCGGAGCGGCGGCCGCAGGCAGTGCAGCGCTCCTGCAACGCAGCGTTGTCGCGCAGCAAAGCACCAGGACGGCGGATGAAGACACCGCTACGGCAACACTAGTCCGCCCAGCCGTAGGAAAGGTCGCCTGGAAGGCCAAGCCATTTCCGATGCCTCAGGTGCGACTGCTGCCCAGCCTCTGGCTGGACATGATGGAGCTGAACCGCAGCTTCCTCTACTCGCTTCCGAACGAACGCCTCGCGCACAACTTCCGGGTAACGGCGGGCCTTCCGTCCGACGCCACGCCTCTCGGGGGATGGGAGGCTCCGGACTGCGAACTGCGCGGCCACTACATTGGCCACTATCTCTCCGCGTGCGCTCTAATGCATGCAAGTACGGGAGACATCGCCATCCGCGACAAGGCCAATGCGCTCGTCGCCACTCTCGCGGAGTGCCAGGCGAAGGATGGCTATCTGGGAGCGTATCCGGCAACCTTCTACGATCGCCTGCGCAAGCATGAGAAGGTCTGGGCGCCGTTCTACACCTACCATAAGATCCTCGCCGGCATGCTCGACATGTACGAGCACACCGGCAATAAACAGGCGCTGCAGATTGCCATCAGCATGGCCGACTGGGCCGACGCCTGGGCCGCGCCTCTTCCCGCAGACGACTGGCAGAAGGTTTTGCTGATCGAGCACGGTGGCATGAACGAGGCCTCCTTCAATCTGTATGCGATCACCGGCAAGACCAAATACCGCGACCTTGGCTATCGCTTCGAGCATAAGAAGATCTTCGATCCGCTCGCGGCAGGCGAGGACAAGCTCGACGGCAATCATGCGAACACCAATATTCCCAAGGTCATTGGCGCAGCGCGCGGCTACGAACTCACCGGCGACGAGCGTTATCACCGCATCAGCACCACCTTCTATCAGGAGGTCGTGGACCATCACACCTACTGCACCGGCGGAACCAGCAATGGTGAGTTTTGGCATAAGCCCGACGCAGTAGCCACGGAGCTTGGCGGTGCAGCGCAGGAGTGCTGTTGCTCCTACAACATGATGAAGCTTTCGCGGCACCTCTTCGGGCAGGAACCTAACGCGAAGTACTTCGACTACTATGAACGCCTGCTGCTGAACGTTCGTTACGGCACGCAAGACCGCAATGGCATGCTGATGTACTACGTGCCGCTGCAAGCTGGCCTCTACAAGACCTTTGGCACGCCCTTCGACGCGTTCTGGTGCTGCACGGGAACAGGCAGCGAAGAGTACGCCAAACTGACCGACTCCATCTACTTCCACGATGACAACTCTCTCTACGTGAACCTCTTCATTCCATCAAAGCTCGACTGGACGGAGCGCGGACTGCGTCTGCGCCAGACAACGAAGTTTCCCAACGAAGAGAAGATCACCTTTACGATCGACAGCGCTCCGAAACAGGCAACGGCGATCAAGGTTCGTGTTCCCTACTGGGCAACGAGTGGCGTCACCGTGCGTGTGAATGGCGCAGTGCAGAGTGTATCCGCAACGCCGGCAAGCTATCTAACGCTGGATCATCCATGGACGGCTGGCGACATCGTTGAACTCGAGTTGCCCATGACGATGCATATCGCAGTGGCTCCCGACGACAAGCAGGTGCAGGCTGCCATGTATGGCCCTCTGGTGCTGGCGGCGCTGCTCGGTACCGAAGGACTCACCAACGGCATGATCTACGGAGGATCGGGACCGGATGACAATGACCGAGGCATGCCGATGCCCGAGGTAACAGAGCCCGGCGTCTGGTTCGAACGAGCAGAGGCCAATTCGAATTACTCCCTGCGCTTCCACAGCAAGGGACGCGGCCCCATCCACACGCTCGTGCCACTCAACGAGATCATGGACCAGCGTTACTCGGTCTATCTGCGAAACACAGCTAAGGTCTAAAACCCGCACGGCTGAAAGTATTTGCACTCGTCTTTTGCCTTTGCCTTTCTGGCTTGTCATTCCGAGCGCAGCGAGCGAACCTGCTGTCTCCCGTTCTTTGACCGTGTTATCGCAAACGTTATATGCCAACACAGACCATGCCATTCTGGTTATTGCGTGCGCGCCTTCTAGGTGGCATGAACGAAGAACGGGAAAAGCAGGTTCGCTCACTACGCGCGGAATGACAAGCCTGAAAAGCAAAAGCACTTTTATGCGGTCGTGCTACTAGTTTTATTAAACAGAACACCAAGCTCAGGAGAATGGATTGCACGCTACGATACAAAGCCGTAGAGGTTTTCTGAAGACCACCTCCCTCGCAGCCGGAGCGCTTGCGCTGCCTCCATGGAGCACCGCGCAGGAACCTGTCTCGATGGAAGAGCCGTCGAAGGTGCAAGACCTGCTCGTGCGAGCCAATGTCGAGATCGCTACGATTCGCCCGGAGCTGCACGGGCAGTTTGCCGAGCACCTCGGCTCCTGCGTATACGGGGGCCTGTGGGTGGGACATCAATCGGCCATCTCGAACATCAACGGCTTTCGTGCCGATGCGGTGCGCTACCTCAAAGAGCTGGGTGTCCCCGTTCTGCGCTGGCCCGGCGGATGCTTCGCCGACGACTATCACTGGCGCGACGGCATCGGCACACAGCGGCCTCGCAGCCTGAACACGAACTGGGGCAACGTCGTCGAAGACAACAGCTTCGGAACGCATGAGTTTATGGAGCTATGCACCCTGATCGGCGCACAGCCCTATCTCGCGGGCAATGTCGGCAGTGCCTCTCCGCAGGAGATGCGCGACTGGGTGGAGTATTGCAACTTCCCTTCCGGCACAACACTCTCCGACCTGCGTATCAAGAACGGCGCTAAAGAACCGTTCCGCGTAAAGTACTGGGGCGTCGGCAACGAGAGTTGGGGCTGCGGCGGCAACATGCCTGCGCACTACTACGGCGAGCTCTACCGCCGCTACTCCACCTTCCTGCATGACATGGGCGGTACGGAGCTCTTCCTGATCGCAAGCGGCCCATCCGGTGACGACGTACGCTGGACGCGTGAGCTTCTCGACGTCTGCCAGTCGCACATGCCCGCCGGTCTCAGCATGCACTACTACGAGGGAGGCCCTGTAGAGGCCACACACTTCACCGCCAAACAGGCAGTAGAACAGTTCGCGATCTTCAGCCGCGTGGAGAAGGCGATTATGCACCAGCGCGAAGTCGTAGACGGCTACTATCACGGTAACGAGACTGCGCTCATTCTGGATGAGTGGGGAGTATGGGACGCCATCGATCCCGACGACGAACAAAAGCGCGGCAAGCTCTGGCAGCAGAGCAGCATGCGAAGCGCAGTCGCAGCCGGCCTGGGATTGAACCTCTTCAACCGGCAGGCAGACAAGCTGTATATGTGTAACATCGCGCAGGTGATGAACGTGCTGCAATCGCTTCTGCTCACCGATGGCCCCACCGGCAAAGCCAGCGTCCGCACCACGACGTATCACGCGTTCATGCTCTTCAAGGCGCATCGCGGACAGACTTCCGTCGTAACCAGGCCCGCCAGCGACACGCCTCAATCGGTTTCGATCTCGGCCTCGCGCAGCGAGCACGCGCTGGTCATTAGTCTCGTCAACCCAAGCACTACCCAGGCGGTTACGGCACGCTGCAAGCTGGAAGGCTTCACTGGATCGAAGGCGAGCGGCCTATTGCTGCACGCCGACGATCTGAATGCCTATAACAGCTTCGACCAGCCAGACCGCGTGCATCCCACTCCCTTTGCACCCCGCCTCGAGGGAACCATCCTCGTCGTCGAACTGCCGCCGCTCTCTGTAGCGACGGTAACGGTTGGGGCATAGCGATGGAGATACGACCGGAGGTAGCCGCATCCGTAGATTCTATCGAGCACCCGGTCGAGTTCCGCAAGGCACTCGGCCTGTTCGACTCCATCATGATCGTCGCCGGAATCATGGTTGGCTCCGGAATCTTCATCGTCAGCGCAGAGATCTCGCGGCAGGTCGGCTCTTCCGGTTGGCTGCTGGCCGCCTGGGTTATCACCGGTGTTCTCACCTTGTCGGCAGCACTCAGTTACGGAGAGCTCGCCGCCATGATGCCGCAGGCGGGCGGCATGTACACCTACCTTTGCGAGGCCTTCTCCCCGCTGCTCGGATTTCTGTATGGCTGGACGCTGCTTACCGTCATTCAGACCGGAACCATTGCAGCGGTCGCGATCGCCTTCGCGCGCTTTAGTGGAGTCGCATTTCCAATCGTCAGCGAGAGTCACTACCTGATCGCTCCCGTTCGTGTACTGCCCGGCTACGCGCTCTCGCTCTCCACCGCACAGGCTGTCGCGCTCGGCATCATCCTGCTCACCACAATCGTCAATAGCTATGGCGTGCAGTGGGGCAAACTGATCCAGAACATCTTCACCATTGCTAAATTGACCGGCATGGTCGCACTGCTTGCCCTCGGAGCCGTTGCGTTCTTCCTCCATCCCAACATCTTTCACGCCAACTTCACTGGGGCCTGGCATCCGCACGATGTAGTCGGGATCGGCGGCGTGAGCGCAGTGACCTCCTTCGGCATGTTCGTTGCGTTGTGCGTCTCGCAGACCGGCTCGCTCTTCTCAGCCGACTCGTGGCACGACATCACCTTCGTCGCCGGCGAAGTGCGCAACCCCAGGCGCAATCTTCCCCTCGCGCTTGGCCTGGGAACGTCGCTGGTGATTGCACTTTATCTGCTCTGCAATCTCTGCTATCTCGCGATACTGCCGCTGCATGCTATCCAGACAGCGCCTGGCGATCGTGTCGCGACCCTGGCCGTCGACACCATCCTCCCCACCTTCGGCAAGCTGGCCATGGGTCTGTTGATCATGGTCTCCACCTTCGGCACCGTGAACGGGCTCACCCTCGCAGGCGGACGCGCCTGCTATGCGATGGCGCAGGATGGCCTGTTCTTCCGTCGCGCAGGACAACTCAACAAAGCGCGCGTCCCAGGGTGGGCGCTGGCGCTGCAGTGTCTGTGGTCGCTCTTCCTGGTGCTTCCCCGCATCTACGACGCCGCAACCGGACAGTATGGCAATCTTTACAGCAATCTGCTCGACTATGTCATCTCGGCAGCACTTCTCTTCTACATCCTCACCGTCGCGGCCCTCTTTCGTCTCCGCCGCACCCGCCCTGATGCGCCTCGTCCCTACCGCGCCTGGGGCTACCCCTGGCTTCCGCTGCTATACATTATCGGCGCAGCCATCGTGCTGGCAGTCTTGTTCTGCTACAGAACCGCGACCACCTGGCCAGGCCTGCTGATCATCGCGAGTGGCATACCCGTATATTTTTTCCTGAGAAGACGCTCAGCAAAGCCATGACGACTTAGATCAATTCCAGAAATAGCATAGAGTGGCAATTGTCTTCGCTTCTGTTTTTGCCTTTGCCTTTCTGGTTGTCATTCCCGTAGGGAATCTGCTTTTGCTTTTGCTTTTGCTTTTGCTTTTGTCTTTGTCTTTGTCTTTGCTTTTCTGGTTGTCATTCCGAGCGCAGCCGAGGAACCTGCTTTCTCCCGTTTTTTGCTTATGCCGCCACAAATGCCATGCATCAGCGAAAACCAGGCTCTTTGGGTTCTTCCTGACACTTTTGGGGGACTAATGCCCATATTCTGCGTCAAGGAGCGAATTACTCCGAACGTAGCGCTTCCACGGCGTCCACTCTTGCGGCACGCGCTGCAGGCACAACTGAAGCAATGATGGCAGCACCGAGAATGACCACAGCGGAACCGACAAACGCAAGTGGGCCCGGCTGATGGATATCCGTTACGTATTTGGCGATTGTGCGTGCCAGGGCAAAGCCCACCACCACACCCGCGCCGACTCCGATACCGGCCATCGTCACGCCCTCAACGAGGACAATGCCGAGAACGTTGCGCGGCAGAACGCCCAGGGCTATGCGGATTCCGAACTCGCGCGTACGCCCGCTCACAGAGAAAGCAAGAACGCCCGCCACGCCCACCACGGAGATTAAGAGTGCCACGGCGGCGAATCCGCCAAACACAATCGCATTGAGACGGTCCGGAGTCAGCACCTCCGCGCGAACGTCTCCGAGCGTGCTGGCCTTTTCCACCGGCTGGTCTGCTGACATCTCGTGAATGGTTCGTGAGATGGCCGGAACCAGCGCATAAGCATCCTGATGGGCGCGTACGAACAGGCGGCCGTTCCATCCTTGCTCTTGTTCGATCGGCTCATAGATCGTCATGGCCGGTGAAGGGATGATATTTTCATCGTCGAAATCGGGTACCACGGCAATGATTCGCCTTGGCTCGGTGCTGATGCCGATAAACTTCACTACCCCGTCCGTCCACCATAGGTTACGGTTCACTGCGTCCTGCCCTGGATAGAGCATCTTTGCAAGGCTCTGACTGATGATGACCACGCGTTCGGAACCATCCTTGTCGCCGTCGTTGAAGTCGCGACCCTTCTCAATCGGCACACCGAATGTATCGAAGAATCCCGGCGACACCGGCCGGAACTTTGCGCGGAAATCCTGACCATCGGCGCGTCTCGCGCCCTGCGCGGCAAATTGAAAGCTGAGATTCAGACTCCGATCATCACGCCAGGGAGCGCTGAAACCCGAAGACACATGCTCCACTCCCGGCAGCGCGCTGATCCGGCGTTGCACCTCGCGATAGAACTCATCCACCTGCTGGGGTGTCCGTCCAGACGACATCAACGGAAGATTCACTGCCAGAACGTTGGCCGAAGCGAACGGCGGCCGTGTCTGCTCCAGCACAAACAGAGTCTTCATCAGCACACACGCGCCCGCAAGCAGAAGGAAGGAGGCTGCGATCTGCGTAACGGCAAAGATGCGGAGCCGCCGGCTGCTCCCCCCGGCCACACGTGTTCCCCGTCCGGTAAGGCCGCCTTGCGGCGCGTTCGCCGAAGGCAGCCGTGGAATGAATGCCAGGAAGACGGACGCGATCAACGCCAGCCCAATCCCAAACCACACCATACTGAAATCAAGCTTGAGGTCGTTGGCGCGCGCGGAGAAGCGCGCTGCATAACGACCCAGCACGGCCACCATCGGTATGGCGAGGACCACTGCCGCCAGCACTCCGCTCCCGCAGAGCACCAGGCTCTCAGCCAACAGCGATCGGCGCAGCACTGCGGTGCTTGCGCCCAGCGCCGAGCGTATCGTCAGCTCCGCTTCGCGGCGCACGGTTCGCGCCAGCACCAGATTGGCAACGTTCGAGCTCGCAATCACGAAAAGCAGGCCCGAAGCAGCGAACAGTATCCACAAGATCGTATTGGCGCGCGAATTGATCTGCTCGTGCATCCGCGTTACATCGATCTGGAAATGGTCCTCTGGCTTATACACCTCCGGGTGGGCCGCCACCATGCCGCCGTATACGGTGCGCAGCTCCGCCCGCGCAGTATCGACACTCGCGCCGGGAGCCAGCCGCGCGAAGACTTCCGTCATGCGATGCTCGCGCCCCGTCACCATCGTGGCAGAGAGATGATGAGGGCTGGTGACCACATTGGCGATGAATTCGGTCTCCACCGGATAAGGCACCGATGGCTCCAGTACCCCGACGATGACCGCAGTACGCGCTCCGCAACAACTCTCCAGACGCACCGTCTTTCCAATTACGCCGCGGTCGGAGTGTAGCGACGAGCTCCAAAATCGATAGGTCAGCACAATCGCACCAGCTGCATTCGGGCCGTCGTCGGCGGGAGTCAACAAGCGCCCAAGAACAGGATGCAGCCCCATCACTTCGAAGTAGTTGCCATCGACCACGCCCGCTGGAAGCTCGCGTGGCGTGCCCAGTCCCACAATCGTAAAATCTACCTCTGAAAATGTGCCCAGTTCCTTAATGGACTTCAGCCCGCTGCCTATGTCCTGAATCTCGGGGACCGAAAACGTTGCGTTGGCTTCGCCAATGCCCGGAGCGCTCTGGCGCAGGTAAAGCAACCGATCTTCGTCGCGATTCGCCAGCGGACGCAGCAGCACGGCGCGCACCACGCTGAAGATTGCGGCATTGGCTCCGATACCCAACGCCAACGTAAGGGCGACTGTAATCCACAGCGCAGGCACTCGTGCCAAAGAACGCACGGCAAGTCTCAAATCGTGAAAGAACGACATCTCGGACCTCCATACAGGCGGTTTCTTGTATTCGCATACAAACCATGCTCGCCTGCTACTGGTCTTCGTTGCTGAGGTCGCAAGCCGGGGAAAGGTTTGCGAAACAACTTCATTTGATTATTATGTTGATATCAACTAATCTTATTAGGTGTCAAGACCCCAGGCGCTTCCCTACGAGATCACGCTCCTTGTGCGGGATTGCTGCCTCTGTCTTCACATGCAGCGCGCGGCGCGTGCACTGGCTCGGCGATTTGATGAGGTGTTGCGTCCATTCGGGCTGACAAACGGGCAGTTCTCGCTCTTAATGTCCCTGAATCGTCCGGAGCCACCCCCTATGGGACCGGTCGCGTCTCTGCTCGCGATGGATCGAACCACTTTGACCGCCGCCCTAAAGCCACTGGAGCGTCGCGGGTTGGTAAAGATATTAAGAGACCCATCAGATCGGCGAACCCGCATCCTGAAACTCACAGACAGTGGAAAAAATCTGCTTGCGAGTGCGTTTCCAATCTGGAAGCGCACTCACGACGAAGTTGAGCAGCTTATTCCGGATCGAGACCCAGACGAACTGCGCAGGAGCTTGCTGGCGCTCTCCTGAAGTGAACCGGCAATCAATCCGCATTCTCCACCATGGAGTCTAGGGCGTGTCATCAAATTCCCGCTGGCAGCGTGCAAGTACTCTGCTGTGGCAAGGCGACGGCAATTTGCTGACATGCCCTAGCACTACAGTTGTCCTTACAAACTCCCCCAAAAACTGTTATTTCGACCGACCAACGGGAGTGGAGAAACCCTTCGATGCGGAGCGTGATGCAAAATGTTTGTGGCGCGCTTTGCGTCAAAAAACCCCTGTATTTCACGGGTGCTTATACGGCCAAAGAAGCCAAAAGGACACGCTGTACGATCTTGCACGGATACTTGGCGTCAGCCGCAAAGTCTGTTGGACGGGTGGCCCACACGTATCCTGAACAATGTGGGGGCCTACTCATGACGGCTTCACGAAAACGCATGAATGAGGAGCCCAGCGGTACTTACGCTTCTTGAGGACAGGCACAAAATCCGCAGAGTGCCACAATACCCAGCCCCAAAGGGGCGATATATCCCAGCCTGGGGCGCAAGCCCCAGGTGCAGGACATAACAACAGATCAAGGGCTGAAAGCCCGATATATCTCGTCTACACTGGCAAGATATGTCGGGTCTTCAGAGATCGCTGAACAATCCATGAATAGGGCCCCCAGCGACGATAACGTTTCATAGTACTGATCGGCAGCAAAAAATGAGAAACCGACCTCCGGCAACTCAAGAGAAGCGCGTTTCTCGATACCAATCCACCCGCAATTTACGGGTGGCTCGCGTGGTCGTATGATCGCCGGAAACTTATAGCGGACTCGGCGTTTTGGACGGCAGTCGTAGTGCTTCCTAGCAGTCAGCTTTACGATCAATCTTGGGGTTTCGAATTCGCAAACGACCTCGCCGCAGACATCGCGGGAAACCGGTGAGAACGAACAGCGCAGCGCCGAGGAAGTGTCGCTCACCACCATCACCGCAATCACCGATGAAAAGCTAAATGGTTTCTTCATGCGGCTAAGCCTTCGCCGGACACCGTCACATTCCGCGCGACGGGGAGATTGATTGACTACGTAAATATGGTCAACTACCTTTGTCGAGGAGGCATTGATGAATCGAAGAACTTTTATCGTATCTGCCTCCGTAGCTACACTTCCGGCTGCTAGATTATTACGCGCTTCGGCAGCTTTCGAGTCTGCAACATTTCATTCTGGCAGCCATTATGCCCACGCGGCGACGCAGCAAGTAGAAGATATGCTCACAACAGGGCAGGACTCTCGGAACGGCATGACCAAACTTCTTCTCACATCCTCCGGCGTCAGCAACAAAGCAATTCACCATGCTTTGGTCGAACTTCTGGGTAAACCGATTGCCGACTGCAGAGCACTCTTCATTCCCACCGGCATGTACGCCTTCCCGCGCGATGCCGCGGCGGCATGGCAGGCGTTCTCCGGAAAAGCCGGGGGTCCGTTGTGCGACTTGGGCTGGAAGTCCCTGGGGGTTCTGGAACTCACCTCGCTGCCCAGTCTCGATCAGAAAGATTGGGTACCGATGGTAGAGGAAGCGGATGCCCTGCTGGTTTGGGGCGGGGATCCTGTCTACCTATCCCACTGGATGAGACAGTCCGGCTTGACCAGTCTATTGCCCTCGCTCCGGAGGGAGGCAGTCTATGTGGGTGTGAGTGCCGGGAGTATGGCCGCATCGACTACGTTTGCAGAGACCTACACAAGTCCGCCCAGTGGCAGCCGTGACGTGCTCACATCGGAGACCGTCGTGTTCTCTACCCCACAAGGCGAAGTAGGCAGGCTGCTGGTCACGGCCCATGGAGCGGGAATGACTAACTTTGCGTTGATCCCACATCTTGACAACGAGAAGCACCCGGACGCCTCTCTCGCGAATGCCAAACAATGGGCTGCTAAGCTTTCTGTCCCAGTTTATGCGATCGACGATCAGACCGCTATCAAGGTGATCGACGGCAACGTCGAGGTGGTCTCCGAGGGACACTGGAAACTATTTGATCCGCGAGTGCGAAAGGCAGACGACGCAGAAGAGTCGGTAAGCGGAGGGTAATCCGCTTGTAGAAAGTCCTGACAAGGCGGCTTGTGTTTACCGACTTAGAGCATTTTCACAGTGGGTGTGAAAATGCTCTAAGTCGCTACGGAGAAGCGCTGCTATGAGGACCGATCGCGCGGGTCTTCCCGTCAACGACGTCGCGATGCCCTAAGCTCAGGGCTGGGATATATAGCCCCTTCTGGACTCGCCTTCACGTTGCTCTCTTCCCCTACTTCCCTGCCTTCGACTCCTCATCGATCCAGCGCGTCACACTGGCATCCAGCACATCCAGCGGCACAGGCCCCAGCGACAACACACGAGCATGAAACTGCCGAACGTCGAAGCGCTCTCCCAACCGCGTTCGAGCGCGTTCACGCAGTTCGAGAATCTTCTGCTGACCCAGCCGATAACTCAACGCCTGCCCTGGCCACGAGATATAACGATCCACCTCTGTCTGGATGTTCTGGTCGTCCATCGCCGTGTGCTGCTTGAAGAAGTCGACCATCTGCTGCCGCGTCCAATGCTTCTCGTGTACGCCAGTGTCGACGACCAGACGGATCGCCCGCCACATCTCGTTCTGCAGCCGCCCATATTCGCTATACGGGTCCTGATAAAAGCCCAGCTCTTTGCCAAGTTGCTCCGCATACAAGGCCCACCCCTCGGAGTAAGCGTCATACGACGCGAAACGGCGGAACTGCGGCAGCTCTTTGAGCCCATCCGCGAAGGAAAATTGCAGGTGATGTCCGGGAAGCCCCTCGTGGTACGCAATGGCCTCGACGTTCAGTAGCAGACGGGTACTGGGGTTATAAAGATTGACATTCACCCTGCCGGGACGGCCACTCGCGATAGACCCCGGAGAATAGTCCGCAGGCACCGCATTCGGCGCGCGGAAGCTATCCATCGGCACGACCTCCAGCGGCAGTACTGGAGGAACAGGCACAACCTCTGCCAGCTTGGAACGCGACTGGTCTTCGTAGTGCTGATACAGCCCCAACAGTTGGTCCGCGGAGGTTGCCCGCAGCTTCGGGTCAGATTGAATGTGCGCGTGAAAACTGGGCAGGTCGCTATATCCCTGCGTCTTCGCGAGCGCCAGCATCTGCGCCTCGATCGCGTGGACCTCGCGCATGCCCTCATCAAAGATGGCATTGGCATCCATGGTCGTCTGCACGTGCTCGCGAATGGCATTCCGATATAACGCTTCCCCATTCGGCAGAGCCCAGATGCCAGGCTCAGTGCGTCCTGCCGGCGCATACGTATCATGCACGAACGTTGCAAAGCGCGCATACGCAGGCAGCACGCGCTGTGCGATGGCCGCCAGCAGGTCGGCACGCAGTGTCTGCTGCTCGGCCGCGCTTACCGCAGAGGGAAAGTGCTCGAGAGGCAGAGCAAAGGGGCTCTTCTCAGGTGCAGACGAGGCTATCTCCTGTGCCTGGACCGCAACCTTCTCCAGCAGGTAGCGCGGCTCCATCAGATGATCCTGCATGCCCTGCCGCATCACGGACATCTCCTGATCGAAGACGCGCGGCACCTGCCGCAATCGTGCAATGTAGTTTAGATAGTCCTGCGCGCTGCGGAAGGGCATCTGCGAATACATCGCAGCCAGATCCAGATGCACGCCGTTCATCTGGCTAACCGGCATCTCCCACTCCTTCAGCCGATAGCTCTGGAGCGATGCCTCAAGCTCGCGCTGCATCATCTCGCGGCTGATCATGTGCTGCTCATCGAGACCACTAGCAGGGATCTTTGCCAGCAGCTTCAACTGTTGCTCTACATGGGCCGCCTCACGTGCCTCCTCTGCGGCGGAGTAGTCGCTCAAACGATCGTTGAACCGCGTATCTCCGACATACGTCGCCGTCTCGGGATGGTGTTCGAGCTCGTACTCCCACTCCGCAGCGAAAAAAGCGTCAAGCTGCGCCGCAGCGCTGGACGGATTCGTCTGCGTAGCGGCCTGCGCGAGAGACATATGCACCGGCAGAGCGAAGGTAAGCAGCGCGCCAAACAGCAAACAATGTTCCGCGATCCTGCGATGATTCAAACCCACACTTCCTTTCTCGTGCTCTAAACCTCGATCGTGCGGTATTCGCACAAGCCTTGCCAGGGCACCAACCCTGCCACGTTTTGCCACACTTACTGATGCCCACCCCATACACCGTTCCACAACCGCACAATGCCGAGAGGGTTGTCATCCTGCAATGCCGGCTCAAGAGCCGACTGCGGCAATCCCTGGTAGGCCACCGGCCGCACAAAGCGGAAGATCGCCTGGCTCCCCACAGAGGTCGATCGCCCATCGGACGTCGCTGGATACGGACCGCCATGCACCATCGCGTGGCACACCTCTACCCCCGTCGGAAAGCCGTTGAAGATGACACGGCCAACCTTCGTCTCAAGCACTCGCAACAGCTCGCTGTGCTCTCGAAGGTCCTGCTCGGTGCCAAGAATCGTAGCCGTCAGATGTCCTTCCAGCCCCCGCGCAGCTTGTAACATCTCGTCCTCGCCGCTGCAGTTCACCAGAAGCGCAGTCGGACCGAAGATCTCTTCAGCCGAAGCCGGATCAGCAAGAAACTCACTACCTGTTGTCTCCAGCAGCACCGTCTGTGCGGAGAATCCCTCTCCTGCCGAAGCGCCTGCCGCTGTTCGTAGCTGCCCACGCTGCGCCTGCGCCTTTTCATAAGCAGAAGCAATTCCAGAGGTAAGCAGTGAGAACGACGGCCCGCTCTGCGTCGCGCTTCGCAACCGTTCCGTGAAGGCTTTGCTGTGCGCCGCCTGCGCAAACACCATGCCAGGCTTCGTGCAGAACTGTCCTCCGCCAAGCGTGAACGAGGCATGCAACCCCGTTGCAAGCTCCTCACCACGCGCTGCAAGAGCGCCCGGCAGTATAAAGACGGGATTCGTACTGCCCATCTCCGCATAGACCGGAATCGGATCATGACGCTTCGCCGCAAGGTCCATCAGGGACCGGCCGCCACGAAACGAGCCAGTAAAGCCGACAGCGCGAACGTCCGGATGCTGCACCAGAGCCGCGCCCACTTCGTACCCGTTATCGAACAGCAGCGAGAATGTTCCCATCGGAAGACCGCTTGCCTGCACCGCTTCCGTAATGATGCGGCCGACAATTTCGCTGGTACCCGGATGTGCGGGATGCGCCTTAACGATCACCGGATTCCCTGCAGCCAACGCGGACGCCGTATCTCCACCCGCCACAGAGAACGCCAGCGGAAAGTTGCTTGCACCGAAGACAGCAACTGGCCCCAGCGGACGCAGCATCGACCGGACATCGGGTTTCGGCGGCGTGCGTGCGGAGTCTGCCGTATCAATCCGGGCCATCACCCAGGAGCCCTCTTCCACTACACCGGCAAAGAGTCGCAACTGCCCGCTGGTGCGCGCTACCTCGCCCGTAAGGCGAGGTAGCGGCAACGCAGTCTCCAGGTGCGCTCGTTCAATCAGTTCCGCCGCAGCAACGTCGACGCCGTCCGCAATGCTCCGCAGCAGAAGCGCACGTTCTTTACCAGAGGTCGCGGCCAAAGCAGCGGATGCTTCCACAGCTGCTGCAACAGCTTGATCGACTTCTTTGCCGGTCGCGGAGAAAAACGCGGGCTGCAACTCGCGGCCATCGCCAGGATGGTAGCCGTAAAACTTCGAGCTGCCCTCCGCGGCTACCTTGCCTGCAATCAACGAACGTCCGACGAGCTCATGCTTTGCTGGAGTAGGGTTGCTCATCGCTTAGGCTTCCTTGAGAACGGGAAAGGTTGTGGACTTAACCGCAGGACGATTTGCCAGTGCGACGCTCAACGTCTTCTGCGCGGCTGTCAGTTCAGCACCGTGAAGCTCCAGACGCGGTGCACGCACCGTGGCCGAACCCGTTCCAGTCTCACCCTGTACCCACTTGATGAGCTGCACAAACTTAGGCACCGTATCCATGCGAAGCAGCGGCAGGAACCAACGGTACAGCTCGAATGCCTCCTCGTGCTTACCCGCAAGCGCCAGGTTAAAGAGCTCCACCGACTCCGCCGGGAAGGCATTGACCAAGCCTGCAACCCATCCTCTTGCTCCAATGTTCACGGCCTCCACGAGCACATCGTCCACTCCTACGAAGATCTCGAGCCGGTCCCCCAGAATCTCGCGAATGCCCGCAACGCGCCGGACATCGGCACTGGACTCCTTCACCGCCGCCAGATTGGCGTGTTCAGCAGCGAGCTCCGCAATCTGCTCCGGCAGAAAATCTGTCTTATACGCCACCGGGTTGTTGTAGAGCATGCAGGGGAGCTTCGTTGCGGCGGTGATCGTCGCGACATGCTGCTTCATCTCTCGCCAGTCCGAGGTATAAACGTACGGAGGCAGGACCATCAGCCCTTCACAGCCAACATCTTCCGCCTCTTTCGCAAGCTTTACCGCATTCGCGGTGGAGAGCGATGAGATCGCCGCAACCACCGGCGTCTTTTTCTTTGCGGAGGCGCGCACAGCCGTCTTCAACACCTCGATCTTCTCCGTGTGCTCCAGCGTCGCTCCCTCACCAAGAGAGCCCAGCATCACCAGGCCGGTGCATCCGTTCTCCAGCAGCCAAGTTGCATGCTGCGAGAGAAAAGCATGATCGACAGCAAGCTTACTGTCGAATGGTGTCGTCATTGCGGGCATTACTCCAAACCACTTCATAACATCTCCTAATGGACTATCGTTTCGGGTGAAATAGAAATCTCTTCGTTGTCGAAGACTTCAAGGGGAACGGGAAAGAGGGGCGGACGTACCGAGGTCGCGCGCCAGTTGAAGAGTGTCTGCACAGCGGAGCCGCAGATGCGTCCCTGGCAAGGTCCCATGCCGCAACGCGTCTGCAATTTAGCGTCCGTCCAGGACGGGTGTTCCTGCAGTTGAGAGAACAGCACATCCTCGCAACGGCAGACGATAGTGTCAGGCGCCGCAAGAGAGCTCAGTTCCGGACGCAGTCGAAACGCCGACTCCAGTTTGCGACCGAAGGCTTTCTCGCTATCGCGACGACTGTACAGTTTGGATGCCTCCTGTGCTGCGCCAGCAGCAACCATGCCTGCAATCTCCCCCTGCACCAGAGCAGCCTCAAGCCCCGCAATTCCAGTCGGCTCTCCTGCACAAAAGACATTCCCAATAGAGGTCTGCTGTTGCGCATTCACCTCGACGAAGTCATCCCTCAATTTGCAGCCAAGCAACGCCGCCAACTCCGTATTGGGAACAAGATGAAAACCGCAGGCCAGCAGATCGCACGGCTCACTCCATACACGCCTGCCGTTCGTCAGCCGAACCGCACGCACCGACACATCGCCCTCCGCCGCAACCGGCCAGCAACCCGTGCTATAGGGAGTGCGCGCGAGTAAAGCACGGTAGCGCGCTCCTTGTAGCAGCTTCTTTGAACTTGACCGCAGTAAAGAGGCAGCGAACGGTAGCAACTGTCGAAGCGGCGCCTGTTCCGCAATGGTGACAACCTTCGCCCCATACTCCTGTAGATGCGCTGCCACTGCCAGAAGAAGGGGTCCACTACCTGCGACGACGACACGCTTGCCCTCCACGGAGAAGCCGCCTTTCACCAGGGCCTGCAGCCCTCCGGCACCAAACACTCCGGGCAATGTCCATCCCGGAAACGGCAAGAACCGCTCACGTGCGCCAGTGGCCAGGATTAGACGATCCCACGCAAAGCTCTCCGCCCTGGTTCCGTCCGCCGTAGTTATCACAGCTCGCAAGACACCCGGCGCAGGCTGATCGACGACCTGCCTGCCTGCGAGAATCTCGGCCCCAGAAGAACGAAGCGTCGCAATAGCCTTTGTCTTTGCAGAGTCGTCTTTGCTGCGTGCAGACTCGATGCCGCCTCGCCAGATCTGTCCGCCTGCTGCTACATTGTCATCCAGCACAATCGTGCTGCAGCCATGCTTAGCAGCCGCAGTCGCTGCGGCGATGCCTGCAGGCCCTGCTCCGATAACGAGCACATCCGTCCTTCGCATCATCGCTGTGTCTCCACGCTCATACCCTCGCGGCATAGCATCTGACAGGTGCGCTGGTGCGCAACACCATCTATAACTGCACGGCACTCGAAGCAGATTCCCATGCCGCAGAACGCTGTGCGCGGCTCACCGGAGACCGCCATTCGACAAGGTTCCCCCACAGCAAGCAACGCCGCACTCACTACAGAACCTGCAGGCACCACCACAGTGTGACCATTCACATGAATCGCTATCGTCGAACGCTCAGGCATGATTCGTCTCCATCAGCGCAATACGCGACGGCAGGAACGGCGTAGCGTCGATCCCTGAGACACGGCCCAGGAGGCCATCGACCAACAGCCTTGCGGCTCCTGGAGCATTCGTAATTCCAAGCCCCTCGAAACCCATCGCAAGAAATATCGTGGGATCATCTGTCGAACCTATCAACGGCAGCTTGTCCGGGGTAGCGGCACGAAAGCCCGTCCATGCACGAATGCCGGAGATCCCCGCAAGTGCTGGCATATAGCTACGCGCGCGCTCCAGCATCGAGCGGAGTATTCTCTGGTCGATCCCCGGATCATCGTTTCCATACTGCCGCGACGAGCCAATGAGCAACTGGCCCGTAAGCCGCGGCTGGATATTGAACGCAACGGAGTCCAACGATATCTGATGCGCGCTCTTCAGATATCCCAACTCCACCAGTTGATGATGGAGAAACCCGGGGTACCGGTCAGTGATGAGCAGATGCCCCTTCCTCTTCTGGATCGGCAACCACGGCAACAGCGCTATATCCACTCCCGTTGCGACAACGATTCGATCCGCCGCATAGGTAGTTCTGTCTCTCAGCGTGACAATCCCTTTGCCGATGTGGTCTGCGCCCTGTCCCCGCAAGAACACCGCTCCTCCACGAACGGCCTCGTGCAGAAAGAACGCAGCAGCTGTCGGCGGATAGATCACAGCATCGTCCAACACAAGCAGGCCGCCCGCAAGTCCTGCCCGCAGATTCGGCTCCGCTGCTGCAAGCGCGCGCGCATTAAGCACCTCAGACTCCACTCCAGCCAGAGCATAAGTCTTGCGCTTCGCATGAACCTCACCCATCTCTTCGTCGTCTGCCGCTACCCAAACCGTGCCACGCCGCTCGTATTCGACTCCCGACGGCAGTTGCGGCAGCAACTCCTGCCACAGAGACCGCGAATACCTGGTCAAGGCAAGCTGGGCAGGCGAGTCATCCATCACGACAATGTGCCCCATACCAGCAGCAGTCGTAGCGCCACCGGGCACATCGCGCTCGATAATACCCACCCGTAGCCCTGCCCGGACACACTCCAGCGCACAGGCGCAACCAACGATACCTGCCCCAAGAATGAGGACATCAAAACCACGCATCAGAAAGGAATCCCCTCACGAAAAGGATCCGTTGCATCAAATAAAAGTGTCGATTCGGCCGTAACCCACGCGCGCCCGCTAATGGTGGGCAGAACGGAGCCACCCTCTGCCATGACCGAACCCACGAAGACAGTTCCGAGTATTCCTTCCTGCCGCCATGAGGCCCCTTCGTCCAGCTTGCCATCTGCATGCAGGCAGGCCATCTTCGCGCTCGTGCCGGTTCCGCATGGAGAGCGGTCGAACGACGCACCTGGACAAAGGACGAAGTTGCGGCTCGAGTTCTCCTGGCTCTCCGGCGCGGAAAAGAGCTCGATGTGATCGATGACCGCTCCGCCTTCCCCCGTGATGCCGTTCTCGGCCAATGCGGCTCGAAGGGCTGTCGTCACGGCAATCAGTACAGTGCGTTCGGCGAGCCTTAGGTCATAGCCATGCTCCGCCACCAGGAAAAACCAGTTGCCACCCCATGCGATGTCTCCGACAAATTGACCGTAGCCCGAGACCTCCACAGAGATGTTCTGACGGTAGCGATAGCTCGGGACATTCCGCACGGAGACAGTGCCATCAGAATGCAGCTCCGTCTGCACCGTGCCGACGGGCGTCTCAATGGAATGTTTCCCTGGGGCAATACGGCCGAGGTGCGCCAGCGTCGTCACCAAGCCAATCGTTCCGTGCCCGCACATTCCCAGATAGCCGACATCGTTGAAGAAGATGACACCCGCCGCCGATGCAGGATTAGCCGGCTCGCATAACAAAGCGCCAACCACCACTTCAGACCCGCGCGGCTCGAAAACCACCCCTTTGCGGAAGCCATCATGCGCCGTGCGCAACAACGCCAGGCGGCTCTGCAAATCGCCAATGCCCAGCTCAGGGCCGCCGGCGATGACGACGCGCGTCGGCTCTCCGGCGGTGTGTGAATCAATCACCTGAACACGTTTCTTATTGGTTTCACTCTCTGCCATGATCCAAATTGTAGACTATTTTGGATATTTCAAGGCCAGGTTTTCCTCGGAATACTTCGTTTGCGATAAAGTGGTGACGGGTAGGAAAGATTGAAAAGAAAAGTCTCTAGCTTGAAACAAGCTGCTCCCCTAAAGAGTCGGCTGCAACCCTTGGCGCCCGGCAAGAAACGCGAAAAGCCGGAACATGGGACCAGCCTGCTGACTGCTTTCCAGGAGATACGCGAACTCATCGTGCATGGAAAGATGTCACCCGGCACCTGGATCGTGGAAGCCGATTTGGCAGAGCGACTTAACCTGAGTCGCACGCCGGTTCGCGCTGCCGTCCATTGGTTGCAGCGTGAAGGCTACGTCCTGGAACATCGCAATGTCAGCAAGTCCCGCATGATCGTAGCCCCCCTCACCAAAGAGGACGCCAACGAACTGTATCGCATCATCGGTCATCTAGAAGGCATTGCTGGACGTGGTGCAGCGGAGATGCCAAAGAGCGATCGGCTGGAACTGGTCAAGAAGCTTAATGAGGTCAACGACCGGTTGCTTAAGATAGCCGATGGGCGCGGTGGACATTCCGGAGAGATCTTCGAGGTGGACCGGACTTTTCACCGCATGATCGTCAACGCTGGTGCGGGTGCCCGGCTATCCACACTGCACAATGCCATTGAACCGCAGGCCGAGCGCTATTGGCGCTTATATGCAAGTTCCATCATCAATGCTCTTCATACCTCCGTAGATGAGCACAAAAAGATCATCCACGGGCTTATCGAGGGCGATCCGGATGAGGTTGAGGCAGGCTTGCAATACAACTGGCTGAAAGGCTCCGAGCGACTTGGCCACGTGATTGATATCTTCGGTGAACGCGGCAGCTGGTAAAGAGAAGGACGAACCACCCCCTTTACCTACACTGAAATGCCATCAAGAAATCATGGAACCCTCATAGGGCGATCACGATGACTCGGCTGCGAACAATATCCCCCTTCTTTCGGACATTGAGTTCGATGGATTTAATCAGCGGTACCGTATTACAGGAGATAGGTATGTCTTTGAAGCAGCTTCAGGCAAACTACAGCGCCCTTCAAGAGCGCGGACTCACATTAGATCTAACGCGAGGAAAGCCATCCTCGCAGCAACTCGATCTCAGCACCGAGCTTTTGAGCCTTCCTGGTGTGACAGATTTCGTGGCCGAAAACGCCACCGACACCCGCAACTACGGCGGGCTACAGGGACTGGTTGAGGCGCGCCGTCTGTTGTCGAGTGTGCTGGAGGCCCCAGCCGATCAGATCGTCCTGGCAAACAATGCCAGCCTCTCCTTGATGCATGACATCCTGGTCTTTGCGCTGCTCAAAGGAACCTGCGATAGCTCTGAACCCTGGTCGAAACAGGGCGATATCGCGTTCCTATGTCCCGTGCCTGGATATGATCGGCACTTCAAAATCTGCGAAGACTACGGTGTCCGCATGATTCCTGTCCGTCTCCTGGAAGATGGGCCGGATATGGATGAAGTGGAAAGACTCGTCGCTACGGATGCCTCTATCAAAGGAATGTGGTGCGTCCCGAAGTACAGCAATCCGACGGGCACCGTCTATTCCGATTCCGTCGTGGAACGCCTCGCGGCGATGAAGACTGCTGCTAACGATTTCCGCATCTTTTGGGATAACGCCTACGCCGTGCATCACCTCACCGAAGAGCAGGTCGCGATCGCAAACCTCCTGGAGAGGAGCGCGGCACATGGGCATGCGAACCGGGCTTTCGTGTTCGCTTCCACGTCCAAGATCACCTTTGCTGGCGCCGGCCTTGCTGCCGTAGCTGCGTCAAAGCCCAATGTGCAATGGCTGCTTACGCGTTTGACTCCACGGACGATTGGACCTGACAAGATCAATCAGCTGCGCCATGTTCGCCTCCTGAAGAACCAGGAAGGCATTACTGCGTTGATGGAGAAGCATCGGCAGTTACTCGCACCGAAGTTCGAAGCGGTTCTGGAGATCTTTGCAGCAGAGTTGTCGGGACTTTCGGATGTCAGCTGGACCACCCCTAAGGGTGGGTACTTTATCAGCCTGGAGGTTCCCGCAGGGTGCGCGAAGCGTGTCGTCGCCTTGGCTAAAGACGCTGGTGTTGTGCTGACTCCCGCAGGAGCGACGCACCCTTATGGCAAGGATCCTGAAGACCGCACGATTCGCATAGCTCCCTCGTTTCCCAATCTTGCGGAGGTCCAAGAGGCTGCTCAAGCTGTCGCCCTGTGCGTTCAGCTTGCAGCCGCAGAGAAGTTCGAGCAGGTGGCTGTGTAGCGATTTGATGTTCCATGGCCAGAGACACCCCCATGAAAATCATGGGGGTGTCTTGCTTGTAGGATCGGGTGCGAATGACATAAATATGCACCCCGCCGTTGCGAGGCCCCTTTTCTTGAATTCCCGTTCGATCCCCACATTCTGCCGATTACCCCTTGATTGATCCCTTTCGCTGATATATGTTGGCCTTAGGAATGCCGACCATTTTAGTCTGCATTCAAGGTTGGGCTGCTGCGGAGTCTTTTGGCGAAGCGCCGCAGCAGTCTCGGAGATCGACGACACAAGGGAGACGGCGGGATGAGTGAACGAAAGAAGTGGAAGATCCAGCGCGCGCTGGGTCTGGAGTTGCCGGGTCTGGGAAAGCCGGGCGCACTCGAAAAGAGAAATTATCCACCAGGGCAGCATGGCCGACTGCGTAGGAAAACTACGCAATTCGGCACCCAGCTTCGAGAAAAACAGAAGCTGCTCTTCCACTATGGGCTGCGTGAGGAACAGTTGCAGCGCTTCGTTCGCAAAGCTCGGAGCCTGAATGCCTCCGACTGGATGGAGAGCCTGATCGGGCTGCTGGAGCGCAGGCTCGACAACGTCGTCTTCCGGCTGGGCTTCGCGCGCAGCGTGGCAGCGGCGCGCCAACTCGTCTCGCACGGACACATCATGGTGAATGGGCGGCGGGAGACGATTGGCTCCATGGTGCTGCGCCCCGGCGAGGTGATCTGGCTGACGGACCGAGCCAGCCAGCTGGAGCCTGTGCAGGCGTCTCTCCAATCGCCCCGGCTTCCGTTGCCTTCGTATCTTCAACGTCAGAATCCGAGCACGCCGGACCGCGGGATCTTGTTGTTCATTCCCGGCTCGGGACACGTGCCGTTCGAGTTCAACAAAATACAGGTCGCGGAGTATTACGCGAAGCGCGGCGTGTGACCTATCGCTGCGTTACACCTTCCCGCACGAAGTAACAGACGCTGAGATATCAAAGGAGCAGTTATGGAAGAGATCAATGTGACATTAGCGGAAATGCCTAGCCTGGGACGTATCTGGCTGTGCGGATGCAACTCGATTCACCTCAGCATCGGTCCCGTCACAGTGACGCTGGCACCGGAAGCCTTCGTCCAAACGGCCTCTCTCGTCCGCCATGCGATGGAACAACTAGCCGTGATCGTAGCCGCGAAAGAGGTTACCGGCGATCCCTTGCAAGACTTCAAGCTGCATCACACCCGATTCACAAACTGAGGCTTAAAGCAGCCATGAAAAACATCTCGAAGCAGTAAGAGGTACAGTATGTCTTCCTATGTCATCCCACATCCGAATCGCCGGATAAAACGCACCTGGTCGCTAGCCTTCGCCATAGCAGCCACGCTTCTGGTTGCCGTATTGGTATGGCAAGGCATCACCGCTTCCGGGAACCCGAACCCCACTGCCCAGCAAACCACGAGTTCCGCTGCGGTGCTCGATATTGGGGTGCTGGTCTTTCGCGAGGGGCTGGAGTGCATTCTCGTGCTGGCAGCGATCACTGCGGGCATGACGGGTAAACAGCAGGCTCATCGGCGTCCGGTAGCCATGGGGGCTGGTGTTGGATTTTTTGCAACACTCATTACCTGGTTCGTTGCTGTAGGAGTTCTCGATGACATCAGCCAGAAGATCTCGGCGCTTAACCTTCAAGCAGTAACAGGTCTACTGGCGATTGTTGTGCTGCTCATCGTCATGAACTGGTTCTTTCATAAGATGTACTGGACCGGGTGGATCTCGCTGCACAACCGTCGCAAGCGCGAGTTACTGGAGGATAAAAGAGACTCTGGCACGAAGAGAAATGTCCTGCTGGGAATGGGGCTGCTGGGTTTCTCCTCCATGTATCGGGAAGGCGTGGAGGTTGTGCTCTTTCTACAGAGCTACCGGCTTAAGCTTGGCAACGAAGTTATCTTTTATGGCGTTCTGATTGGATTATTTTTGTCTGCGATCGTGGCTGTTCTTACGTTTGCTGCGCATCGTAAATTGCCTTATCGGAAGATGTTGATCGTCACGGGCGTCCTGCTTAGTCTTGTTCTGTTTGTCATGGTGGGCGAACAGGTTCAGGAGATGCAACTGGCGCATTGGCTGCCGACGACTACGATCCACGGGCTCATCGATAAGTTCCCTGTGTGGATGGGATTGTGGTTTTCAATCTTTCCGACGGTAGAGACGTTGATAGGGCAGGCGCTTGCCCTTGTTGTTGTGTTTGGCTCTTATTTTGTGGCAGAACGGTCGTCGCGGAAGACAACAGTGAAGGTGAAGTCACAAAGGATGTCTTGAGTGGTGGGGAATGGCGTGGAGCACACGAAGAACAAGCAACGGCAAAAGCCTTAACGCGGAGGACGCGGAGGTTTCGCAAAGGTCGCAGAGGGTCTCGTGGCGGCCACTGCGTTTTTCCTCTACGCCCTCTGCGTTAAAGCTTTTGGGTTGTCCGCCACGAATTTGCCAGGAAAGGAAATAAGATGCGTTTGCCCTGTTTCGACCGACCAGCGGGAGCGGAGAAATAACAGGCTTTGGAGCGTTCCCGATTGCCCGCCAGATACCCTTTTTCCGGCATTCCCCATCTACACTATCTGAGCGCTATTTCAGCCTACAGGCCTGAGATGAGCGAACACGGGGCGCCGAAGTATCCAAAGTTCGGGAACCGCAGCGACCGTCGGAAAGGCTCCAAATGCGTGGGCTCACCGTTCTGCTTCGTACAGCGATATTGCTTGCTCCCCTGACTTTAGTGCCAATGGCAAATGCGCAGATTGGCATCAGTGTAGGTCCGCCCGTCTGTCCCTACGGTTATTACAACTATTCTCCGTATCCCTGCGCCCCTTACGGCTACTACGGGCCAGGATATTTCTATAACGGCATCTTCCTCGGCGTGGGGCCATGGTCTTACTGGGGTTACCGCCACGGTTGGGGTGATCACCGCTTTATCGGCGCGGGCGGCGGAAGATACTACGGTGGCCGCGGCTACTACGGTGGAAGAGGCTGTGGCGGCCGTGGCTATGGCGGCAGAGGCGGCTATGGCGGAGGACGCGGGTATGGTGGCAGAGGTGGAGCTGCCCGTGGCGGGTTTGGTGGCGGAGGACGCGGTGGTGGCGGCCATGGTGGCGGCGGCGGTCATGGCGGCGGTGGTCACCGCTAACTCTGAGTAGATACAAATACAACACGGCGGAGCTTCGGCAGCTCCGCCGTGTTGTTTTTGCTTACGCGCTCCATGGGTAGCATGAACGAAGAACGGGAGAAAGCAGGTTCGCTCGCTACGCTCGGAATGACAAACCAGAAAAACAAAAGCAAACACAAAAAGCAGCTTTCGTCTGGTCACGGCATTAGCCGCACACGCTGCTCAGTTTATGGTGAGCAGTTCTTCGTAGAAGCCGCCGATCTGGTGCTCTCGGTCTACGAAGTGAATCTCCAGAATCCAGTGGCGCTTCTGACCTTTTTCATCCAAGGAACGCATCGGCAGATGGCTCTTGGGATGAACATACAGGCTTACTTTGTCGTCGGCGATCCTCTCATGGGGAAACTGTCCTATCAGATGTCCAGCGATAGGGCCGCCAAACTCCCATCCAAATTTCTCGGCTAGCGAATGAGCGTAGTGGAAGAGTTCGTCGCTCGTGATGTCTGGGGTTTCGTTGAAATACCGCTTGCCCTCAGCGAAGGCCTTACCGACATCCTGCTGCATCTTGTGCTTGAGAGGATCGGAGCCCAGAACAAAGGTTCTGCCGAAGTCCGCCTCCCACTTCTCGAAGACAGGACCGAGATCAAGGAACAGGATATCGTCTTCTCCGATCGTCAGATCGGGCGGATTTTCGGCGTACGGCAGGAGGGTATTTTTGCCTGCGCGAACGATTCGTTTGTGCCAGTAGGTCGTGATTCCATACATCTCCTGGGCCAGGGCGTAGATGTCCGTGTTCAGGCTGCTCTCGGTGATACCAGGGCGGATCAGGCCACGCGCTTCCACTTCATGGAATAACTGTTCTGCCTTGCTCTGTGCTTCGCGGAGCTCTGTTGCCCGCTCCTCTTCCAACGCTGTCATTGCATCCTCCAAACATTTTCATCTTCTAATCTATATCTATGCCTGAGCCTCTCCCCAATGTGAACGGAATCGATCTGGACGCGCAGACTCGCTGCGCGCACTACAACAAGCCGATCGATGTTATCGCGATCAAGATGAAGTGTTGCGGCCTCTACTATGCGTGCAAGGATTGCCACGAGGCGCTAGCCGGCCACAACCTCGAAGTGTGGTCGCGCGAGGAGTGGAATCAGTTGGCGGTGCTTTGTGGGTGTTGTGGGACCGAGCTGAGTATACGGACCTACATGGAGTGTGGGAATACGTGTCCAGCCTGTAGGGCGCAGTTTAATCCGGGTTGCCGGAATCATTATCATTTCTATTTTGAGACAGCGGATAGCTTTTGATAGCACACAGATGTTTTCAGACACGCTCTAGCACTACAGGTGTACCTACAAACCTACCCCCGGGGCCTGTCATTTCGACCGGCCAACGGGAGCGGAGAAACCCCTGTATTTTGCGATGCGCCCAGGGGCATGCTTGCCTGCAGTAAGGACACACTTTGCGAAGCATCTCTGGCAAGGTAGTACAGTTTGCCCCTTTGGCTTCTTCGGTAGTAGCAGCATCCGGAAAATACAGGGGTTTCTCCACTCCCGTTGGTCGGTCGAAATGACAGCCTTTAGGGTGGGTTCATAAGTACAGGCGTGGTGTTACGCCAGCTTCTCGAAACGCATGGAGGCTGAGTTCATGCAGTACCTGAGTCCGGTGGGGCGGGGGCCGTCGTCGAAAACGTGGCCTAGATGTGCGTCGCACTCCCTGCAGGAGACTGCCGTTCGATCCATTCCCAGGGTGCTGTCGTTGTTTTCAATGATGTTCTCTTTGGCGATCGGCTGCCAGAAGCTTGGCCAACCGGTGCCGGAATCGAACTTGGTCGTCGAGTCGAAGAGCGCGTTATCGCAGCAGATGCAGCGGAAGAGGCCGCGGTCGTGGAGGTCCCAGGAGTTGCCGGTGTAGGCACGCTCCGTGCCTGCGTGGCGCGCCACTTCATACGAGATAGGTGAGAGTTGGTGCTTCCAGTCCGCATCCGACTTGATGACACGGGGCACACTAACTTTGCCGGTGCGTTTGCCATCCGCGGAGAACTGGACGATGGTGACAACGCCAGGAGTTCCACCACTTCCATTCGCTTCCACAGCAGCGGTCGGAGAATGGCGCCACGACCAGAGAGCTACCGCTCCACAGACACCTGCCGCTGTTACAGCAAAGGCGCGGCGGCTCATGCCAGGCGTAGCCTGCGTTGACTCAACTTCCGGCTGTACTTCCGATTTGTTTTCCATGGTGGATCCTTTCTTCAAAGCTGTAGTGGCCGAGATAAAGAAAATTCTTAGCCGAAGGTGAACGAATAAGCCTGAACTCCGGGAACGAGAAACTCGATGCGGAAGGTGCGATCCTGCACAGCCCCTTGCTGGCGAATCAGTTGATACAGGCGGTCTTCCGTTACGGTGCCGTAGCCATCTGCATCGGTGTCTACGCCGTGATCTGCACCGGGCGCTTTGCCATCGAGAGTTACCCGGAAGCGGATAGGCGCACCAGCTTTGGAGGGCCCAAGTACGAGATGCAGGTCACGGGCGTGAAAGCGAAAGAAGATGCTGGATGAAGGAGTGAGCGAGGTTGCTATCTGGCCCTCATCTATCCATTTGCCTGCGAAGGCCCACTGATTCAGCTTGAATTCTTCAGGAGCGCGATAGAGTTGCGGATCGTCCTGATTGAGCCCCTCAGGGGAAGCAAAATTCTGCGCCCTCTGGTACCCGACGTAGGTTTCGGGAGATTGAACCGTGTCTGAGTCGGAGGGTGCTTCGGTGCCGGTGGCAGCAATGTTTGTGGCGGCATCCGGGAGGGGCTTGTGATTTGCCTCTTCCAGAAGACTGCGAATCCACTTCTCGGACTCGTCGTAGTTTCCTTCGCCGAAGTGGTGATAACGGATGTGGCCGCTGGCATCGATGAAGTAGTGCGCGGGCCAGTACTCGTTGTTGAAGTTGCGCCAGATGCGGTAGTCGTTGTCCATCGCGACGGGATACGTGATCCCGAGATCATGAACGGCCTTGCGCACATTGGATTCGTCTTTTTCAAACGGGAACTCTGGCGTATGAACACCGATGACGACGAGGCCGCTGTCCTTGTACTTCTCATTCCAGGCCTTGATGTAAGGCAGAGTACGCAGGCAGTTGATGCAGGAGTACGTCCAGAAGTCGACGAGAACCACTTTGCCGCGAAGAGAGGCGGGTGTAAGTGGTGGAGAGTTGATCCATGCGGTTGCCCCAGAGAGATCAGGGAGAGTCGGCAGAGAGTTGGAGCTGCTGCCGGCGGCAGCCGTCATCCTCTGATCGTTCGCGGCCAGCGTCTGCGCGCTTTGCGGATGGACGCGGTCGACGAGCCGCTGCTCCAGACTGGAGGTGCTGGCTAAGGAGAGGCGTGTGAGCACGCCGCGGTCAAGACCCAGAGCAACGACAACCACACCGGCAAGAACGGCGACGCCAAGGATGCGTCGAATCCACTCTTCAGCACCAAGAGAACGCTTCATAGCAGCAAAGACGCGACCTCCGGCGAGAAGCGCAACCGTAAGAGAGGTAGCAGCGCCAGCAGCATAGGCAAGGAGGAGGATCGCGGTATGCGCGCTGGCGCCGCCCAGAGCCGCACCTGTCAGAATGAGGCCGAGGATGGGGCCGGCGCACGGCGCCCAGAGCAGGCCCGTACCGATGCCGAGCAGAAAGGAGTTAGCGACGCTAGGACCTGCGCCAGAGTCCTGCGAAAGTTTGTTGCCGAGTCGCACCAGCGGACGGGAGAGGCGGTCGGCGAGCGACGAAAACAAAAGAGTGAGTCCGAAGATAGCGAAGAGAACGAGCGCGGCGACACGACCGAATTGATTGGCGCGGACAGCCCAACCTCCGCCGACAGTTGCGAGGCTGGCTACCAGAGCGAAGGTGACCACCATTCCTGCCAGCAGCGGAAGGCCGCTCTTGCGAAACGGCTGGTCGGAGCGCGCAAAGACGAACGGCAGGACCGGGAGAATGCACGGGCTCAGGATGGTGAGGATGCCACCGACGTAGGCCAGGAAAAGCAAGAACATGAGGCTCACCAACTCCTTTACTTCAGGGCCGAACGGTCTAAAAACCCAGAACGGCTCATCCGCTCCGAATATCAGACTCTAAAAGGCCTATATAGGTTACGGATTGCGAGACGATTTAGTTTTATGGTCTCTCTTTTATGGCTGGAACGCGGCCCATGAACCTGCACCAAAGACTGTCATTTCGACCGACCAACGGGAGCGGAGAAACCCCTGTATTGTGCGATGCCTCCAAGGCCACGCTTGATTGCAGTAAGAACACACTTTGCAGCTGACGATGCGCGTCTCTGGCAAGGTCGTACCACGTGTCCCTTTAGCTTCTTAGGCAATACAAGCATCCGCTAAATACAGGGGTTTCTCCGCTCCCGTTGGTCGGTCGAAATGACAAGCATCGGGGTAGGCTTGTGAATACAACTGAAGTACTAAGGCGCAGCCGTTTCGTCAGAATGCTTCTCGATGTAGGTTCCGACGATGCGTGCGGCCTCTTCAAGGAACTGGCGATCGTCGTCGGTGAAGGCGGCGGAGTCGTGGCTGTCGATGTCGATTTCGCCGATGACCTTTCCATGGACGTGGATTGGGACGACGATCTCAGACTTAGTTTCGATGGAACACGAGAGATAGCGGGGATCGGCGTTTACGTCATCAACGATGACTGTTTCGCCGGTAGCCACAGCGGCTCCACAGATTCCCTGTGACACGGGAATACGGACATGCTCCGTCGGCGCGCCTACGAAGGGGCCGAGAACCAGAGTCTCGGAGTCGTCTGGGTCCAGCATGTAAAAGCCGGTCCAGTTGTAGTGAGCGAGACGCTGCGATATTGCTTCGACGATGCCTTGCTGCAAAACTTGCAGAGCGGGTGCGCTCGACGCCATTTGATGGAACTCGGCGAGGAGTGCGCTTCTGCCGGTGGCGAGAGAAAGATGGGCCATGTTGTAAGTATCTATCATCGCAAGTATCTAGCAATATCAATAGATGCAGCATCACGGCCGAAGCCGCTACGCTGTAGGCGACATGCTGAAGAGCCGGTATACTCGGCCCCATACGAAATGGCGTACGTCGCGCACTCCGCTATCTCTAAGTGAATATGTGTATTCACGGGAGCGGGCCGCATTTGCCAGCATCGCCTGGAAAGGGCAACCTTGGACACCTTGCAGGGACGAACCAGTGCATCGCCGAGAAGGCTGAGAGCGAGTGTAGCTCTGACAGCCTTGCTAGGTCTGTGTGCAGGAGCTGGCTATCTGCACGCGCAACAGCCGGCGAAACCGATGCTGCTGTCCCACCAGGTGTTGAGCACATGGACTACCGAGCAGGGGCTTCCTCAGGAGTTCATCACTGCCATCACTCAGACGCCCGACGGCTTTCTCTGGATTGGGACCTATGGCGGCCTGACGCGTTTTGACGGATTGCACTTTCGCACCTTCGTTCATGATGCTCCGGCGGCTCTGCATGGAAACATCACCAGCCTTGCCGTAGATGGAAAAGGGCAACTCTGGGTGGGAACGCCAACCGGTCTGTTTCTTGATCGCAACCATGTGTTTCAGCCGATCCAGAGGCCCGGCAAAACAGAGAGCCCTTTGTCTGTCCGGCAGCTTCTGCCGCGGCGGGCGGGTGGGGTCTGGGTGCGGAGCAAGTCGGAGATCCTGCATGCGGACGCCAACGGAGTTCATACAGAATCGCTTCCAGTCCCGGTCAATGAGGTGCTGGATTTCTGTGAGGACAACGGAGGCAGACTTTGGCTTGCCATGCATGATCGCGTCGCCGTGCTGCATGGAGGCGAGATCGAGGGTTCCTACCCGCTCGCCGGTGTAGGGCTGCTGTACCGCGCACCCGATGGCCGCATCTTCGCGGGCGATGGACATCGCCTCTTCCTCTTCGCAGGAGAAGGCTTCGTCAAGCAACCGAACAGTGGGACGGAGGAGTTCGTTAAGGTACTGATCGATCGCCACGACAATCTCTGGATGGCGAGCGGAGGACTGCAAGGCATCAGCCGGCTTGCGTCGGGAACGGTGGAAAAGCTGAACAAGAAGACTGGGCTCACCAGTAACGATGTTCGCGAGTTATTTGAAGACCGGGACGGCGATATCTGGATTGGAACTATCGCGGGGCTGCAACGATTGCATGAGGGTATCTTCACCAGTTACACAGAGCGCGATGGTCTTGCCCCCGGCAACAATCAGTACGATGCCATCTTCGAAGATGCTAAAGGCTCTATATGGTCGGGCACGCTGGAGGAAGGCATTGCGCAGTGGCAGAACGGGCAGTGGCATGCCTATGGCGAACGCGAAGGCGTGCGTCGCGGTCAGGTGCGCGGCTTCGCCGAGGCAGGAGACAAGCCAGTGTTTGCAATGGCGGATTATGGCATCTTCGGTTGGCCTGAAAAGGGTACGCAGGGGCGGTTTCGGCCACTGCCGAACATACCTCCGGGGTATGTTACTTCGCCTCTGCGTACGAACGATGGAAGCCTGTGGTTCAGCGTGCCTTTGCCGCGTAAAGGAATCTTCCGCATTCTCAATGGCAAACGTACCAGCTATGGAGTCGCCGACGGGCTGAGCGACGATGCAACGTGGAGTCTCGCCGCGGATGCACAGGGAGATGTATGGGCGGGCACGGCCAGTGGACTCTACCGCTGGCACAGCGAACGTTGGACGCGAGACTCGAGACCTCTGCATCAAGTCTTCGGAATACTTCCAAGGCATGACGGCAGTATGTTCCTCGGAACCAGCACAGGCCTTGTCTTCTTCGGGGCTAGCGAAGGAACAAGCTGGAGCGTGGCACAGCGAGAGGGACTGCCTGGAGATGCGGTCTTCGGGCTCGCCGAGGATGAGCATGGAGACCTTTGGCTGACAACCACTGGCAGTATCTGCCGTGTTCCTCGCCGCCAACTTGATGCGTTGAATAGCGGTGCGTCGAAGCAGGTAAGTCCGGAGATCTATACCCTCGCCGATGGCCTGAAGAGCCGCAGCGTGCTTCCGATGGGACAGGTCACGGCGACGCGTGCGCATGACGGACGGCTGTGGTTTGCGACTACTGCGGCTCCGGCAGTGGCCTCACCTATCGCCGCTGAAGAAGCGCAGCCGCAAGCTCTGCTGGATGATGTGACGGTTGATGAACGGCACGTGGGGCCGAATCAACTTACGATTTCTCCCGGACGTCACCGGCTTACGTTCAACTTCACCGCACCCAGCTTTATCGCTCCTGAACAGATTCGTTTTCGCTATCGACTGACAGGCTGGGATACGAATTGGGTTGAGGCGGATGCCGCGCGTGAAGCCTCTTATGTGGGGTTGCCTCCGGGCAGATACTCGTTCCAGGTGCAGGCGCTGGGGCGTACCGGTGAAGCAGGCCCTGCCTCAGAAGCTACGGCGCTTACCCTTGAACCGTTCTTCTGGCAGACACGGTGGTTTCTCTTGGCGATGATCTTGCTCGCAGCCGGTCTGGTGATCGAGATCACAAGGCGTCGCACGCAGGCGCGCGTTGAGCGGCTCAACATGCGTTTTCAAGAGCGCGCCACCGAACGTGAACGCATCGCCTCGCAGATCCACGACACGTTTATTCAGGACCTTATCGGCACGGCGCTGCAGTTGGAACTCGTCGGCCTACAGATGGAGGAAGACACTGCGGTTGCGCGGCGTTCGCTGCATGACCTGGCGGCGCGGTTGCGCGGCGTCATTGCACGCAGCCGTGACATCATCTCCAACCTGCACTCGATGGCGGCGCCAGAGCAGGGATTGGTTGAACTGCTACTGCATGTCGACGCCGAGTTTCGAATGGGCGACGAGCCTGCGTTTGAAGTCGTCGGCGAGGGTGTTGCCGTGGAGCTGTCTCCCTTCGTTCGCGATGAGGTCTATCGCATCTGCCGCGAGGCGCTGGCGAACGCCTTCCGTCATGCCTCGGCGAAAAATGTTCTGGTGACTGTACACTTCGACAGTGATCTGCTCAGGATCGTCATTGCCGATAACGGCTCAGGGATGACGGAGCTGATGCAGGCAAACGGACGGCCAGGGCACTTCGGCCTTTCGGGGATGCGGGCCCATGCACGCCGCATCGGCGCAAAACTTTCAGTGCAAAGCGAGTGCGACCGGGGCACTCAGGTTACGCTGGAACTCGAACTGCACCAGAAGACAGCGGCGCGCTTCCATCAGGCAGTGCAACGCATGAGGAAAAAACTTCATGCTTACACTGTGATCAGGAAGCAGTCCAAGACTGAGACAGAAGACCAACTTCATACCGGGAGTGATGGGTGACGATCAGCCAGATACAGGAACGCCAGACATTGAATGTCTTGATCGTCGACGACCATCCGATGGTGCGCGAGGGGCTCGCGGGCATCTTTGCGCGCTATGGCATCACCATCACAGGACTGGCGATGAATGGCCAGCAGGCGTTTGAGATGTATCAGGCGACGCGGCCCGACATCGTGCTGCTCGATCTGCGCCTGCCCGATCAAAGCGGCATTGAGGTGCTGCGGACCTTGCGCCGCATGGATCCTGAGGCGCGTGTGGTGATGCTCACCTCCGCGCAGGGTGAGGCTTCAATCTATCAGGCGATTCAGGCCGGAGCGTCCGGGTATCTGCTGAAGGGTGTTGAAGGCGCAGCGCTGGCGGAACATCTTCGTCATGTTGCCGCAGGCGGGCGGGCGCTGCAGCCGGAGACAGCGGAAAAACTCGCGAGCTATGTGGCAACGCCGCGATTGAGCGACCGCGAGATTGAAGTACTTACCCTCATCTCTCAGGGCAAGAGCAACAAGGAAGTAGCGCATATGCTCTTTGTTACGGAAGACACGGTGAAGATGCACGTGAAGAACATACTCCACAAGCTCAAAGCGCAGGACCGAACCCAGGCGGTCGTGCTTGCAATTCAGCGTGGTTTGCTTGCGATGTAGTACAGCTTTAGCAGCAGATTCCCTGCGGGAATGACAGAAAGAAAAACAACAGCAAAAACCTGCGCCGCCAAAAACTACTCGAAAGGGTAGGTTGAGTTCTACTCTTAACAGAGCACGACGGCGCATCCTTCCTTTGCTACTCTCTTGGAAAGTTAACAGACTGTAACTCTTACCGGCAGACCTTCGAGAGGCCGGTGAGGACCTTTTCCCTGCTTCTTCCACGAGTTGCCATGCAGGCTTCTTGGCTTTTGCGGCAGGTTTCGTTCCGGGAATCTTATTCCCGTGGCGATCTGATTTGGAGAAACGGGCACACGCCCATCACCAGGAGGTACTCTTATGAGTTTTTTCAGGCATCGCCGTATCGGCACTATGTTTCTGGCCCTGTGTAGTCTAACTTTCCTCCCTGTGGATGCTCAGGTGGTCAACCAGATCACGAAGCCCGTTGATGTTTCGGTGCGACACGCATTTACCAACACCGTTCCGCCACAGACTCATGCGGCCTCCGACATCGGTAGAGTGTCGCCGGATCTGCCCATGCAGGACATGGTCATGTTGCTGCAAGGCAGCACTACCCAGTCGGCGGCACTGGCCCAATTTATCGCCGACGCTCACGATCCGAAATCACCTAATTACCAGAAATGGCTGACGCCAGCCGAGTTTGGAGCTCGCTTCGGCGCCTCGGATCAGGACGTCCAGACGGTGAGTACATGGCTCACCGCTAACGGGTTTAGCGTGACCGCTGTGGCACGTGGCAAGAACTGGATTCGCTTCTCCGGCAAAGCAGCACAGGCGGAGCAGGCATTCGGAACAGAGGTGCATCAGTTCGCCATTGCCGGCAAAAACTATCACTCGAACAGCACCGAACTCTCGATCCCCGATGCACTTTCTCCGGCAGTGGTGGGAGTGGTCAGCCTGAATGATTTTGTGAAGCCTTCCTTCCACACGGCACCTGCTAAGGTAGCAATCGGCCAGAATGGAAAGCTGCAGCGCGCCGCGAGCAGCACACCGGCAGGCGCGAACACGGCAGGCGTCGATTCTGCACTGCTGGTGCAACCCAACTTCACCTCACAGGGAGCGCCAGAGGAGATCTATCTCGCGCCGGGCGACCTTTCGCGAATTTACAATACGCTGCCGCTGGTAAGCAGGGGCACGGATGGCACAGGCGTCTCGATCGCCATTGTTGGACGTTCCGACATCAGCCTTTCGGACGTTGAGACCTTCCGTACGATCTTCGGTCTCCCCTTCAACGACCCCACGTTTATCAACGCGAACTCTGATCCAGGAGTTGTTCCCGGCGACGATGAGGAGGCTATCCTCGACGTCGAGTGGTCAGGAGCCATGGCTCCGAAGGCAAAGATCAACTACGTGATCGGAGGGAGTACCAACACCACCGATGGCGTAGACATCTCAGCTTCCTACATTGTCGACAACGTCACAGCGCCCATCATGTCGGTCAGCTTCGGTGAGTGCGAAGCCATGATCAGCCCTACGGAATCGGCGTTCTACAACACACTTTGGCAGCAGGCGGCGGCAGAAGGAATCACAGTCTTTGTCTCCTCAGGCGACGCGGGATCGAGCCTGTGCGACATTCCGAACGAATACATCGCTACGTCCTACGGACTGGGCGTAAACGGATTGGCTTCCACTCCCTACAACGTTGCCGTTGGCGGCACGGAGTTTGCAGACTCCAACGTCAACACCTTCTGGAACACCACTCTGAATCGCGATCTCTCTTCTGCCAAGGGCTATGTGCCGGAGGCGGTGTGGAACGAAAGCTGCAATCCGAATCTGCCAGTGAGTGCAGATAACTGCTACTACAGTCCAACCGATGAAGGTACTTACGCCGCTGGTGGGGGAGCCAGCAACTGCTCGCTGCATCCTGCCGGCGCGACGCAGAGCATATTCACGGGGCTCTACGCCTGTTCGGGTGGATACACCAAACCAAGCTGGCAGACAGGCACCGGAGTTCCCGCAGATAGCGCGCGCGATCTACCCGATGTGTCGCTCGCTGCCGCGGCAGAACACGATGGCTTCCTGCTCTGCTACAACGGCTCGTGTCAGTACACGACCAACCCCAACGGCTCCATCACGCTGAACCAGGCGACGATCATTGGCGGCACCTCAGCGGCATCGCCCTCTATGGCCGGCATCATGGCGCTGGTCGAGCAGAAGAACGGCAGCTTCCAGGGACTGGCAAACTATAAGTTCTATCAACTGGCAGCCGCTCAGCCCTCTTCTTTGAACTGCAATTCAAGCGACGCCACAGAGCCGACGCAGACCAATGCCTGCGTCTTCCATGACGTTACCTCCGGTTCGAACGCGCTGAGCTGCCTATTGAGGAATGGAGGCGACTGCTCCGTGCATGTGGCAGGCAATACCTCCTTTGGAGTGCTCGACGGCCACAGCGCCACTGCCGGATATGATCTGGCCAGCGGCCTCGGATCGGTGAATGCGGCTAACCTCGTCAGCGCGTGGAGCACCGTTACAACGGCGGCCTCGAAGACAAGCCTGACCGTTTCACAAAGGACTTTCGCGCATGGCACAGCCGTCAACGTGTCGTCTGTCGTAACTCCAGCGAACGGCGGAACCGGCACACCTACCGGCACCATCATCCTCAAGGCCAGCAACAGCACCACCGGCCCGGTGGCGACGGAGACCCTTACCTCGGGTGCCTTTGTGGGCTCCGTGAGTACCCTTCCTGGGGGTACCTATACCCTCACGTCCCACTACGGCGGCGACGGAAGCTACAGCAGCAGCGTTTCATCGCCCATCTTGCTGAAGGTAACCCCTGAAGCGAGCATCTCTACGGCGACTTCTCTTGCGCCGAGCAAGTTCTTTATTCTCGGAAGGCAGCCGATCGTACCCTCCACCTCCGTCAAGTTGGGCACCACCTTCTTCCTGCAGGTCGCCATCGCAGGGGCCAGCGGCGAGGGCGTGCCCACGGGCACGGTTGCCTTGTCCAACGGCACCAAAACCTTCGGGACCTATCCGGTGAGCAACACCGGACAGATCTACGTTACCTGTGGCCCCAGCACAGAGTGCGACTACCCGATCGGCACCTATACCTTCACCGCGAAATACTCTGGGGACAGCAGCTTCAAACCTTCGACGATTGCATTCCAACCCTTCACCATCACGAAAGGCGACATCTACTATTCTGTCGGTGCCAGCAACCAGGAACCATCGGCGGGCTCAACCGTAATCGCCAGTGTGTACTTTGGCTACGATCCGGCAGTGGTCCCCACCGGCAAGGTCACTCTCAACCGGCAGGATACAGGGGCAGTCCTCGCCACAGGCACCATTGGCGCCAACGGCGTAGCAACGATTCCCTTCGCTGCACCCTCCGGCACATATTGGCTAACGGCAAGCTGGCCCGGTGACGCGAACTATACCAGCAGCGGTCTCTCGTCCTATCCGGAGATCATCGCAAGCGGCACAGGCACCACAGCGAGTGCGACGACGCTGGTCACAGCGGTCACGACGGCAAAGCTGGGCCAGAAGAGCTCGTTCACCATCACGGTTAAGCCTGCAAAGGCGACTTCAGGCGCGCCGGTTCCAACGGGAACGGTCACGCTGTACACCACAACTGGACAGGCAGCAGCAGCCATCAACCTTACGGGTGGAACTGTTACTACCTTCTATGAGTGGGACCTGGCCGGCCCGCAGAGCCTCTATGCCACATACTCCGGTGACGGCACGTATGCCGGCAGCAGCAGCCCGATTACCAATGTCACCGTCAGAAAGGCCACTCCTACCGTGGACCTGACATCGGTCGCAAGTTGTGTCGTCGATGGTGCGGAGAGCAGCGTAACTGGATCGCTGGTAAGCGCGTTGTCGACCACCGGTGCGGTTGCGCCGAGCGGAAGCATTCAGTTCTATGACTCCCGTGATGGCGCACCCGCCAGGGCCATCGGCAATCCGCAGGCATTGAACACCGGCAACGCCAATGCCATTCTGGCAACACTCGCTCCGGTACTGCCTGAAGGAGTAAACAGGATTACCGCTGTTTATTCGGGTGACGCCAATTGGGACACCGCTACCTCCAATCGAGTCACCATTACAGTGACGTCGCGGTGGGATGCTGCCATTGTGTGTCACCTGGATCCCTGGCACAACAGCAACGGCGGCGATGAATAGGCCGTAACCCTGCAGTAACACACAACCTATCCCTGAAAGGCCGCCGGCTCTCCCCGGCGGCCTCTTTTTTTGCCCCCTTTGGGATTCCTCGCAATCTTAAGTAGCATTAGGAGTCAGAGGAGAAATACGTGAGCCAATCTCATTCCGATGCGCTGGTCTTTTTCGGTGCCACCGGCGATCTCGCCTACAAGAAGATCTTTCCCGCGCTGCAGTCCATGATTAAACATGGAACGCTCGCCGTTCCAATCATCGGTGTAGCCAAGGCTGGATGGAACCTGGACCAGTTCAAGGCACGAGCGAAGGACAGCCTCGAGCAACACGGCGGCCTTGATGCAGCAGCCTGGGAGAAGCTGAGTTCCCTGCTGCGTTATGTCGACGGCGACTATTCGGATCTCTCCACATTCGAGGCCGTTCGGAAGGAGCTTGGCACAGCGGAACATCCCGCTCATTACCTGGCGATTCCTCCGTTTCTTTTTGAGACAGTTGTAGAACAGCTTGTAAAGTCGGGCTCCGCGAAAGGTGCTCGCATGATCGTGGAAAAGCCCTTTGGCCATGACCTGGCTTCGGCGCAGGAGCTCGATCGAATTCTGCTGTCAGCTTTCCCTGAGTCTTCGATCTTTCGCATCGATCACTATCTGGCCAAAGGCCCCGTTCATAACATGGTGTCGTTCCGTTTCTCGAACTCCTTCCTGGAGCCGCTCTGGAATCGCAACTACATTGAGAGCGTGCAGATCACCATGGCGGAGGACTTCGGCATTCAGGGCCGTGGCGCCTTCTATGACCAGACGGGGACTATCCGCGATGTGATCCAAAACCATATCTTCCAGGTGATGTGCAATCTCGCCATGGAATCCCCGGCGCGGGATGACAGTGAGTCGATGCGTGATGAGAAGGTCAAGGTATTGAAGGCCATTCCTCCGATAGAGCCCGACGACCTCGTCCGTGGGCAGTTCCATGGCTATCTCGACGAGAAGGGCGTTGCGCCTAACTCGCAGGTAGAGACCTTCGCAGCCCTCCGCTTGCAGATCAAATCATGGCGATGGGAGGGAGTTCCGTTCTACATCCGGGCTGGAAAGAATCTGCCGCTGACCTGCACGGAGATAGTGGCTAGACTGCGCAGACCGCCCACAACAAATACCACTGAGGACGATGTACCGCAGAACTACATACGGTTTCGCATCAGCCCTGAGATGACGGTGGCCATGGCGGTCTCTGTTACCTCTCCGAGCGGGGAAGGAAAACGAGAAGCGGTAGAACTGGTAGCTACCCGTCATCCTCGTTCCAACGAGATGGAAGCTTATGAGCGCGTGCTGACCGATGCCATGGCCGGCGATGCAACGCTATTCGCTCGACTGGACTACGTGGAAGAAGCATGGCGTATTGTCGACCCTGTTCTAAAGACGAAAACGCCGGTTTATAGCTATGAACCCCATACATGGGGACCTAAAGAAGTCGAGCAAAAGGTTGTCCCTCCTGGCGGATGGGATATTCCATGTGCCCAGGAGGAAGAAGACTTCCGGGTGGTGGGCCAGCCTGTATAGCGGGAGCGCGTAAACGGCTTTATTTCAATTACCGGGAAGTCGTCATCCTGAGCGGAGCGTCCCAGCCTTTGGGGACGCGGAGTCGAAGGACCCCAGACGCAAAGCGCGATGCAAATGTTTGTGGCGCGCTTTGCGTCAGAAGGACCCCGAGGAGTTCTGCTAGCCGATACAGTCCGAGCCATTTCAACCACTAAATTCTTGCTGCTCCTGGAGCCAGGGATGTATGTGTCGAAAAGGATCAGGCCACAACGGTAACGTAGGAATCTTCGGGGTTCCTTCGGCTACGCTCAGGACAGGCTCTTCGACTGCGCAGCTCGCAAAGTGCGCGAGCTACTTCGCTCAGGATGACGCTTCTGGGGGGTACGAAAACAGAACCCACATTCAGGTCATTGCTTCTGCTTACCAGAAGTACGTCGCTTCTACCTTTGGCGGTGAGGAGCGGCCATCGATGATCTCAGTGCTCAGAACGAACTCCATATTCTGGCCGTCCCAGTTTTTGGGTGCCTGCGCTTTGATCAAGTCCATATTCGCCGGTTGGGTCAGGAACTCTCCGGCGGCTACCGTTCCTCCGCGAGCGATGCCGGCCGCAATGACGGCTGGTTTGCCCGTATTCGCATCGATAAACCGGGCAACGATGGCGTAGTCGCGATAGTTGTTCGTAGCTTCCTGGAGATGGCGATAGACCTCCCAGTGGGCTCGAGTGGGGGATTGCGTGTCTTCGATCCAGAAGTGGGTCATCTCGGCGTCGTCACCAAAACGGAAGCGAAGTCCGCGCGTTACCCGCAGCGTCCAGGCGTTATCGAACGCGCCGAGAAAGATAGCCGGGCCACGGCGCAGGTCGGTCAGTGTAGTGGTGTCCTCGCCCATCAGGATGTAGGGCTGACGCCGCATATCCAGCAGGCCCGACAGGCTCACCAGAGGCTGCAGGTCATCGACGATAACAGCACTCATCTTCTCCTGCAGCTGTCGCTGTTGGGTCGGATCGGCGGCGTTGCGAAGTGTGATCCCATCGAAGTGGCTTTGCGGGAAGCACACTACAACCGGGTCGCGCGATCCGAGCATCGGGGCCCAGAAGCGGTCGAGTGTCGAAGGCCTCGAATGGATAAAGTACCACCCTGTGGCGGAGAGCATTGCCAGGAGTGCGACTCCAGCGACGAGTAGCCAGCGAGTCGTCGAATGCGTCGTTGGGGTGGCGATAGGCTGATCGGCCTCTTTCACGACGTCTGGCACTGTTGTCGACGCCGGTTCTGTGGGCGGCCATTCGAAACGCGGGATGTAGGAACCGAGAGGCAGGGCGATGCGCAGCTCGAGCTCGTGGCCGGGTTCCTGGTAGTACTGCGCGATGCGTCTGCGGATCTCGGCGGCAGTGACGCGCACGATAGGGTCGGAGGTCGTGTCGTAGCCCGCCTCCCGGCCAAAGACCTCGATACCCAGTGTCCGTTCCTTGAGTAGGTCGCTACGGCCTTCAAGCTCTTCCTGAACGATGAAGCGCAGAAATGAGGGGAAGCGCTTGCTTTGGGAGAAGTACGTATTGTGCAGCAGACGATCCAGTTGTTTCCGGATGCCGGCCTTCTCCTCCTCGCTGTAGAGGATCACTTCGTCTGTAGGGTGTGCCGTCATGTCGTTGTTGGAGAGTGCAGTAGAAACGGAAAAATTATAGCCCCATTTAAAATGCCTGTCATACACCACTGACAACGAAAGCCCTCATAAGACGAGACTTAGAGAATTCTTATCATGATAAGAATTCGGGTTTTACTGCAAGGAGCCTTCACAGGTCACGCTACTGCTCACTATAAACGACCCCGATCCTACAGGGCCCTTCTTTGCATGGAAGGAACGGCAAGAACCGTTCCCCGGCGGGAGGGCTTTTTCGACTTCGGAGGCAATATGAAACGTGTCTGGTATGTACTCAGTCTTCTCATTGTGGCGATGCTCGGCAGCGCTGCCTATGCGCAGGTAGGCGCAGCCGCTCTGAGTGGCGTGGTGGAGGACCAGACCGGAGCCGTGATTCCCGCCGCCTCTGTGACCCTGGAGAATGTGCTCAGCAAGGCGCAGAGGGTTGGTCACAGCAATGGAGCCGGAAGCTTTAGCTTCGCGGCTGTGTCCAGCGGCGACTATAAGCTGACCGTCAGGGTGCAGGGGTTCAAACAGTATGTACAGACATCCATACACCTGAACCCGGGCGATAACCTCGCGCTGCCGGAGATCAAGCTGACGCTGGGTGAGGCGACCTCCAGCATCACGGTGGACACCAACATAAGCGGCCTGCCGCTCGACAGTGGGCAGATGAGTTCGACCATCACGGCCCATGATCTGGAGAATCTTTCAATAGTTGGCCGCGATGCAACCGAGTTGGAGAAGATCCTGCCCGGGTTCGCGATCCGCAGCCTGGGCGGGGCCAGCGGCGCGACCAACGCAGCGCCCGACTTTACGCAGGTCACCGTGGGTCAGGCGACCCCCTACGCCTCCAACGGAGCGCCTGTAGCGGGTATCACCCTGAAGCTGGACGGCGCGAACCTGACCGACGCCGGCAACTTCGGCGCCAACCTGCAGAACATCAACGACTCGTTCGTCAGCGAGGTACAGGTACAGACCTCGAACTTCGGCGTCGACCAGTCCAACGGCCCCGTAGTCGTCAATGCCGCCACGAAGTCGGGCACGGCCAGCTACCACGGTTCTCTCAATATCTTTGCGCGGCTCGCGGCACTAAACTCCAACGACTGGCTAGCGAACAACGGCGGAATTCCGCGAAACGACGACCGCTATTTATATCCCAACGGAACCATCAGCGGGCCGGTGCCCCACACCAGGAAGATTACGTTTTTCGCCGGCGCGGAGTATGACGCGCAGCGCAATGTGTATGCCTACGGCAGCTCGGGCAGCGCGATCATCCACGCGCTGCTTCCCACGAAAGCGATGCGCTCCGGCGACTTCAGTCCCAATGCTCTGGCGGCCTACTTCGGGCCGGAACTCACAAACGGCACCTACGGCACATTCAATACCTCACCGACTGTGGGTGACGACGGCTCGGCTTTGACCAATGGAAATATTGCCGCCTTTCTGAACCCTGGCGCGATGGCTCTGGTCAATGGCACGCTGCCGCTGCCAACGAGGTCGGCAACCGGTACGGACGGCTTCAACTACGACCAGCTCGATCTGGTGAACAACAACGTCAGCCAGTTTGTAGGACGAGTGGACTACAACATCAGTCCGCGCAATATATTCTTTGCCCGCTACAGCTTTGAAAAAGGGAAACAGGGCCAGCCGCTGGTTCCCTACTATGCGCCCAGCAGCATTATGGGAGAAGTAAACACCCCGGGGTACGGCGTAAACAACGACACCTGGGGACACAGCGCCGCGGCCAACTACGTCACCATCTTTACGCCCACTCTGACCAACGAGGCCTATGCCACCATCATGTCCTTTCTGGAGTCGTTCGACGCGCGGGACATCGCAGCGCTGCAGAAGGGGGCGATCAATTATCCGTACAACGGCGCGTTCGACAATGGAGACACACAGTATCCACAGCTGGGCACGTATACGCCGTACGGCGGCCTGCCGCTCGGCCTATGGCCCGACTACTCCCTGAACCCGCTGGAGTTGAAGAAGCTACAGCCCAACGTTGGCGACAATCTCACCGCGGTGTGGGGCAAGCACACCGTCAAGGTGGGCATCTTTGCCCAGAAGACGATCAACAACCAGACAGCGACCAACCCGGCCACCAACGGCATTATTCAGAATTACTACTATGGCCCGGCTGGCAGCTACTTTGCCGATTACAACGGAACCTATCCGGATGGTTCGCCAGCGTATGGCAATCCGCACTACAACAGCGGCAATGCGCTGGCGAACTTCTTTGAAGGGCAGATCCAGGATTGGCACCAGCAGAACTTCAACCCGTATACGAACCTGTACTTCTGGAATGTGGATTTTTATGGGCAGGACACCTGGCGTGCCGCCTCGAACCTGAGCCTGACCTTCGGCGTCCGCTTCAGCAAACTCGGGGCGTGGCAGGATGCCCATGGAGTCGGCGCTGCCATCTGGAACCCGTCACTCTACACCTCAACCTACAACGCCACGACCAACCCTTTGCCCGGTATTACGTGGCATGGAATTAATTCGTCCATTCCGAACTCGGGATCGCCGACACCACCGATTTTCTTTGAGCCGCGCTTCGGCTTCGCTCTCGACCTCTTCAAAAATGGGAAGACCGTCGTACGTGGCGGTGCAGGCATCTATCGCTTCCACGACTCGGTGACGGATGTGACCAGCGAGTTTGCCGAGGCTGAAAACGTGCGCTACACCGACCTGCAAGGCTTCGGCGACAACACGCTGGAAGGGGTCAACACACTCCATCTGAATCCACATACCTACGGCAATACCGGGTTGGGCAGCACGGAGACTTACATTTCGCCATCCACCATCTATGGCCTCGATCCCACCGACGACAAAGAGCCGGTGACCAACAACTACAGCCTGAGTATTGCGCAACAGTTGCCCGGCAACTGGATTCTTCAGGCCTCCTACGTCGGGAACAACAGCAACTCGCTGATGGATAACGGCACGACCCAGACGGTTGTGCTGGACAACGTGAACGCGATCCCGGTGGGAACACTATTCACGGCTACCGCTGCAGCGGCGATCAATACCGCCGCCGGCTACAACGCCTGCAACCCAACGGGCTGCACCCCGCAGCAGGCGGCTAGCCTAGACAATATCTACAATTACACCGGAGACAAGGCCGTCCAGAAGGCGCGCCCTTTCCCCAACTACAGCCAGATTCTCATGCCGCAGCACAACACCTATGCCAACTACAACGCCTTGCAGATTGAAGCGATCAAGCGGGTTGGCCACCTGAGCTTCAATGCGAACTACACCTTCTCGAAGGCGCTCGGCATTCTGGGCTCTTCGGCGGATTTCAACTGGACCGCGGGCATCGATCCCTTCAACCTCGCCAACAACTACGGGCCGATGAACTTCGACCGCTCGCAGGTCCTGAATCTTAGCTATGCGTACCAGACCGGGAAGTATACCGACAAACGTTTGTTGGGCGGCTTCATTAACTACTGGCTCATCTCAGGCATCACGAATATCATGACCGGCCCCAATATGCAGACGGGCATCAGCCCTTCCCCTGGGTACTACGTGACGGGCAATATCGGCTCGGGTGCAAACGCTTATAGCGTCAGCTCACAGTCCATCCTCGGCACGCCAGACGTCAACCTGCAGCCTGTACTCAAGTGCAACCCGAAGTCCGGCCTGGGGCAGCACCAGTATCTCAATGGCGCATGCTTCGGCCTGCCGGCGCTTGGAACGAATGGCCCGTACATCGAGCCCTACGCTCACGGTCCGGCGTTCTTCAACAGCGACCTCGCGCTGGAGAAGGGTTTCGGCCTGGGCGGAAGCCGTCATCTGCGGTTCCGTTATGCGGCGTTCAATTTCCTCAACCATCCTCTGACCAGCTTCGGCACAGGGTACCCGGCGGAGACGACGCTGCAGTTGAGCGACACTTCCGCGAACGCGACACCTGCGACAGCAACCTACAACCCTGCGACAGGCTTCGGCACGGCTTCTTATAAGTTGGGACGTAGACTGTCGGAGATATCGCTGAAGTTCGATTTCTAAAACTGAGGTAATGGCGTATGCGTGATGCAGTAAAAGCGAGAGTCTAGTGGCTGAAAGGTTCGGACTTCATAGTCACGTAAAGTTCTTCGGGGTCCTTCGACTACGCCCCTCGCAAAGTACGCGAGGGGCTCCGCTCAGGATGACGAAGTTGTGGTGAGTTGGGGTATAAAGGCGAAGATGCATTGCCGCAATGAAGATACACCGCCGCAATACTGAAACTGTTTTATCTATTCTTCTGGAGATTTGAATGCGCGCACGAAGTGTGTCTGCCGTTGTTGTCTTCTGCGCGGTGCTGGGCTTCGGAATTACCGATGCTCCTGTGCATGCTCAGTCCCCTTCCAACGTGCTCTCGTTTGCACACATCACTGGAGTAACACCGCTTCCTAACGGCGTAGAACTCCACGATGGTGAGCTCGTCATGCGCATCACAGCGCTGCGTGACGATGTGCTTCGTATCCGCGCTGGGCGCACTCTGCCCGAGGATGCTTCGTGGGCGGTATTGCCGGAGGCGCGCTCAGCTTCCGTTGCGGTAACGCAGGATACCGATGCAGTCGTCGCCGGTTTTCATACTGGTGCCTTGCGTGTCTCTGTAAGTAGAACTACGGGACTGCTTACCGTGAGCGACCTTTCCGGCAAGGTGCTGCAGCAGGATGCCGAGCCGATACAGTTTGAAGGCGACCGTCTGCATCTGGCGAAGACCATGCCATCCGATGAGCACTACTTCGGACTGGGCGACAAGACCGGCGCATTCGACCGGCGTGGCCAGGCCTTCCGGCTGTGGAACACCGATGCCTATGCCTGGCAGGAGTCGACGGATCCGCTCTACAAGAGCATTCCGTTCTATATAAGCTATCGCGCTGGAACGGCGCTCGGCGTGCTTATCGATAACACCTGGCCTTCGTCCTTCGACTTCGGCAAGACGCTCGCCGATACCGTTCAATATCGTGCAGAAAGTGGGCCTGCGGATATCTATCTGCTCTATGGACCTTCGGCAAAACAAGTGCTCGCAAGCTATGCGTGGCTCACCGGCCCAACACCGCTGCCACCGCTCTGGGCATTGGGATTTCAGCAGTCGCGCTTTAGTTATATGACACAAGCGCGCGTTCTCGAAGTAGCGGGGCGTCTGCGCAGCGATAAGATTCCCGCGGATGCGATCTACACTGACATCGACTACCAGGATAAGAATCGGCCCTTCTCGATCAACACCACCACCTTCCCCGATATGCCAGGTATGGTAGCCGCGCTGCACGCCGAACACTTCCATGTCGTCGCCATTACGGACCTGCACATCGCGGACGCACCCTATCCTCCGTTCGACAGCGGCAGCGCCGGTGGACACTTCGTCAAGAACCCGGATGGCTCGCTCTATGTCGGCCCGGTATGGCCGGGGCCCAGCGTGTTTCCTGACTTTACACGGCAGCAGACACGTCTCTGGTGGGGCAGCCTGTACAAAGACTTCGACCACATAGGTATCGATGGCTTCTGGAACGATATGAACGAGCCTTCGGTCTTCATAGCCCATCTCACGATACCGGACGATGTCGTACACCACATTGACGAGCCCGGCTTTGTGACGCGCACAGCGACGCATCGCGAGCTGCATAACGTCTATGGCATGGAGAACTCGCGCGCCACCTATGACGGCCAACTGGCGCTGCGGCCCGATGTGCGTCCGTTTGTGCTTACGCGGGCTTCCTATGCTGGTGGCCAACGCTACGCAGCTACGTGGACGGGTGACAACTCCGCGACGTGGAACCATCTGCGGCTCACGACGTCGATGCTGAAGAACCTGGGGCTCAGCGGCTTCTCGCTGGCAGGCGCGGATGTTGGCGGCTATGCCGGTACGCCCTCGACGGAGTTGCTGACCAAGTGGATTGAGATCGGAGCGTTTCAGCCGATCGATCGCGACCATGCGGAGAAAGGTACCGGCGATCATGAGCCGTGGGTTGGCGGAGTTGAACAGGAAGATATTCGCCGCCGCTTCATCGAGCAGCGTTACAAACTGCTGCCCTATCTGTATAGCGTGATGGAAGAGAATACGCATACGGGGCTTCCGCTTTTGAGACCGTTGTTTCTGGAGTTTCCGGATGCCGCGCCGGATCGTCATCCTCTTGATGTTGACCCCGATGCCACGGGAGAGTTCCTGGTGGGGCCGGATATTCTCGTTGCGGCGCCACCGTTTTTCGATAAGGCCGACGACTACGACGCGAAGCTTCCTTCTTTCGGGTGGTATGACTTCTGGACTGGGGCGCGTGTCGACAAGGCCGAAGGGAAAGCGACGACAGGAGGGCTCCAGCCTGAGGCTGCGAAGGGTCCAGTATTGTCTGTCGTGCATCTGCATCCTGAGCTGGCGAGTCTGCCGGTCTTCGTGCGTCCCGGAGCTATTCTTCCTCTTGCGCCTCTGATGCAGAACACTGCCGAACGGCCGAATGGTCCGCTGACGCTGCGTGTGTATCCTGGGCCTGAATGTGCGGGGCAGCTTTATCAGGATGATGGAACAAGCTTTGCTTACAAGCAGGGCGCGTTTGTGCGGATGAAGTTTACGTGTGAGGCCTCAGCGGACAGGCTTACCTTGCATATCGGGAAGCATGAGGGTAGTTATCCGGCGTGGTGGAAGGAGATTGTTGTGGAGGTCGAGGGTGTGAGCAAGGCACCGGCGAGTGTCACGATCAATGGCCGTGCGGGGAAGTTCACATCCAGCAATAATGCGATTGTGGTTGCGACGCCGGATGGTGGCGATGGGGTTGAGATTGTTGTGCATGAGTAGATGCGGCTTCAGAGATAGTGTGAGGTCAAATCAGCTCAACATCGACCGAAGGCGCTTCTTGCACATGGCAGTAATGTTGCGGGCGCGAGCAAAGCTGCAGGTCTCTCCACTGCGCCTCGCGATAAAGCCACGAGGCTTCGGTCGAGATGACAGTGTTGGGGTGAGTTTAGAAAAGTGTGGGGGCAGGTTTAGAAAACCTGCCCCCACACATAATCTACAAAGACTTCTCTAAATCTTCGCGCTGGGGATCGCCATCTTGTTCTCTTCAAACACTGCATCGTGCGCGACGGAGCAGGCGATGGCTGCGCGGAAGCCGCAATGTACGTCGGCGAAGATCTCGTGTTCGCCGCGAACAGCCTCGGTGAAAGAGCGAACAGCAGCGAGCGTTGGATCTTCGGACGTAGCTGTGACTACCTTCTCGCCCGGCCCGCGGTAGGGCATCTCGCCCGCCGTGGAGTAGGAGGCTCCGGTTACGACACCACGTTCAACGACTGTCTTGCCGACTGAGTCATCTGGCGCGTTGGAGAGCTTCTTCTTCTCGAAGTAGAAGGTCGCATCTTCAATCGTGATCTGCACACTGCCTTCGGTACCGTAGATCCAGAGTTCGCAGCCCAGCTTTGCGTTATCGGTGATCGACGAGAAGACGAGCCGCCGCCCTTTCGAATAGCTGAAGACAGCCTGCACGTTATCGCCGACCGTGCGCCCATCGTGATAGCGGCAGATGCTGTTGGTGCCGATGACGCCCTGGGGCTGTTCGCCGAAGACCCAGTTGGCCATATCGATGTGGTGCGAGCCAAGCTCCGTGCCCAGACCGCCGGAGGTCTCGCGGTACAGCCGCCAGTTAATGAGGTGCTCGAGCTTCCCTCCTGGGTCGGGCTGCGGCACTGTGCGGCGCCAGTCACCGTTGCGATGCCAGTAGGCGTAGATGTGGGTCGGCGTTCCGATGTCCCCGGCATGAACGCGGCGGATCGCCTCCTGCGCCCAGGCTGCATAGCGATACTCGTGACCGATCTGGAAGAGCACCTTGTGGCGCGTGACCTCGGCAAGAATATTGTGATTGTCCTCGACGGTGAAGCCCAGCGCCTTCTCGCCATAGATGGGCCGCCCCGTCTTCGCGGTGGCGATAACATGCTCGGCGTGAAGCCCGACCGGCGAAGCGATCAGGATGGCGTCGAGATCGGTGCGGGCCAGAAGCTCATGATGATTTGCCGTTGCCGGTACCTGCTTGCCGGCGATACGATTCACCTGCTCGTAACGCGGGGGATAGATATCGCAGATCGCTTCGACAGAGACGCCGGGCACGCGCAGAAACTGGCGGAGGTCCTCCTGTCCGCGACTGCCGGCCCCAATGATGCCGAGGCGAACCGGCTTGACCGCCGGCGTGGCGGCGCGAGCGATGGTCGTGGAGGCAAGAGCGGCGGCAGAGGCGGATTGCAGAAAGTCGCGACGATTCATAGATACCTTTGAGTCAATAGATTTCGTTCAGAGCGGGCAGCGTGTGGAGTCGATCGCTACTCCCCAGTGAAAGATGGTGCAGTGAGGATGGCCTGCATCGCCGGAGACGATGAGCGCGCGGGCTTCGGGAGCGTACTTCTTCAAGGTCTCCACGCTCTGCTCTGGCGTCTCTACAAAGATTACATTCGAGAGCGCATCGCTTGCAGTAGCAGAGGGGTCGACGATGCTGACCTGGGTGCGACCTTCGACGGGCCGCATGGTGCGCGGGTCCATGATGTGGCAATAGAGATGGCCAGCTACTGTAAAGTTCTTCTCGCTGCAGTCGGCGCTGGAAAGAGAGGTGTCGCGCAACGTGATGACCGACAGACTGTCATGCGAGGGTAGCGGACCGGGTACGACGATGCGCCATCCGTCGAGATTGGGCGGAGCTCCCAGAGCGTATAGGGTGCTGCTGCCGGCCGATAACATAGCGGCAGTAACGTGCTGGGCGCGCAGAATGCGGACAGCAGCATCGACTGCGAAACCTTTGCCGATGCCGCCGGGATCCAGTTCCACGCCAGGCGATGTAAAGTACACGGTGCGTGCGGCGGGATCGAGTTGAACTTTTTCCCAACCGGTTGCCGCTCGCAGTTGTTGCAGTTCTCCCTCGGGAGGGATGCGGCCGCTATGCCGGTAGAAGCCCCACGCCTTCATCAAGCGTCCGACGGTGATGTCGAAGGCACCGTCGCTGGCACGGCTCCAGTGCCCCGACTGCGTGAGGAAGTCGAGCATCTCGGGATCTGTGGTTACAGGCGATGTGGCCGCGTTCTGGTTGATACGCGAGAGTTCGCTCGAGTCGCGATAGTTCGAGAGCAGTTGCTCGATGCGATCGACTTCCTCGAAGACCTCTTCTGAGGTCTCCGCGGCGGATGCCGGGTCCGCGCTGTAGAGATACAGCGTGAACTCCGTGCCCATGGCGGGATGCGTTGTCGTGTAGAGCGTGAGAGAAGGGGTGACCGCTTTCGCCAGGGGCGTGGTGGCGAGGAGGGTCATCGTCAGCGCGGTTGCGAGCTTGTGCGTTAGCGAGCGGCGGCTTTTGCTTTTGTATTTCTGGTTTGTCATTCCGAGCGCAGCGAGCGAACCTGCTTTCTCCCGTTCTTTGCCTGTGTTATCACAAACGTTATAGGTCAACACAGACCATGTCATTTCGGTATTTGCTTGCGAGCTTTAGGGGAAGCATAGACGAAGAACGGGAGGAAGCAGGTTCGCTCACTGCGCTCGGAATGACAAACCAGAAAAGCAAAGACGAAAGCACCTTCTCATACGGTCACAGCACTAGCAGCTAATCCCCGCCTTACCCAGGCACTCTTTCAGACCTTTCATGCTGATGCGGGTGGAGGATTCCGAGATAGCGTTCGAGGTATCTCCCGGTCCACCATGCCAGTGTGTCTCCAGGCTTACAGCGTGGTGATAGCCATCGCGTTTCAGGGCCTTGAACTGGCCGGCCCAATCGATCAGGCCAATATCTACCGGCTGCCATTCGAAGGTCTTCTTCTCGCCCGGCGTGCGCTTTACGTTCTTGCAGTGAACGTGGCCGATGCGGTGCTTCGGCAGTCTCTCGTAGTCGGAAGGATAAGGCACGTCTCCTGGAAATGTGCCGGAGTTGCCGGGGTCCCAGTTGAGCATGAAGTTTTTGTTGGGGATTGCGTTCAGCACTTCGAGGGCCTCGGGGCCGGAGCCGGTGTTGCAGGCCATCTCATTTTCCAGCAGAAGGACGAGCCCATGCTTCTCGCATTTGGCTGCGGCTTCCGCGAGCTTGCGATTGATCTCTGCGCGCCAGGGCTTCTGGTCTTCCAGCCGCCAGAAGTCGAAGCAGCGAATGCGGTCGGTGCCGAAGGTCTTCGAGAGATCGATCAGCTTCTCCAGCAACTCGTCCTGCGCCTTATAGGGGACGTCCGCGGCGTTGAACGTATCGTGATGCGGGCTTTCTTGGGAAGGCGGCGCCCCCGGCAGGTCGGTCTTGAAGAGTGGGCTGGCCAGATCGGTGACCTTGAGTTTGTACTTCGCGAGAATCTTTCCGGCCTCCGCCACCTGATCCGTGCTCGCGTCGGCGAGGCTCTTGCCCCACAGCGTACGAATCTCAATCCAGCTCAAACCGAAGTCGTGAGCGGCGACGTAGCAGGCGTGGTCGAAGTCCGGAGAGATCTCGTCGTTGATCACGGCCAGATGGAAGGGACACGTCTGCGCCTGCTGCGCCAGGATCCCGGTGGACACAGCCGCTGCCGCCATACCTACAACAAACTCTCGCCGCGAAACCGACATACACTTCCCTCCAGGGCTTTAAAGAAATAACGATCCCAAGAATTCTGTCATAGAAGAGGAAGGCCTGTCTCCTGCAGCAGGCGGGTGAATCGATTTGTTTCCCAGTTGAAAACCGCTTGAATGTATGGCCGTTTTTGAAAAGGCCTTTGCACCAGCTACGGTGACTCATGTAACGTTATCCCGCAAGAAACTTTGCACCTCTCATACGGCGCAGTCGCAACCTGCGCCGCAGTACTGACGACAACCGAACGAACTTCCAAGGAGGAGACGTGATCTCTCGACGTGAATTTACCGGGACCCTGGCCGTAGGAGCAGCGGGCCTTGCTGCCGCCACTTCAGCAAAGAGCTATGCCCAGATCCTGGGATCGAATGACCGCGTACACTTTGCCGTCATAGGCCTGCATAGCCGCGCCTATGCACACCTCTCCGCGCTCAAGGCGAACCAAGGCACCTCCCGCGTTACGCATGTGTGCGACGTGGAGAGCAACATCCTCGCGAAGTTTGCCGGCGCCACGCAGAAAGAACTGGGCTACGCGCCCGCGACCGAGAAGGACTTCCGCAAGGTGCTTGCCTCCAAAGACGTGGATGCGATCACCATCGCCACGCCCGACCACTGGCATGCGCCTATGGCCATCCTCGGCCTGGAGGCGGGCAAGCATGTGTACGTTGAGAAGCCGTGCAGCTATAACCCGCATGAGGGCGAGCTTCTGGTCGCGGCGCAGAAGAAGTACGGCAAGCAGGCTCAGATGGGTAACCAGCAGCGCTCTTCGCCGCACACGATCAAGATCGTCGGCGAGATCCATGATGGACTGATCGGCACGGCCTACATGGCTTCGGCCTGGTATGCGAACAATCGCAAATCGATTGGGGTCGGCAAAGAGGTTCCGATTCCCGACACGCTGGACTGGGACCTCTGGCAGGGACCGGCGCCGCGCAAGCCATATCACGACAACTACCAGCCGTATAACTGGCACTGGTTCAAGCACTGGGGCACCGGCGAGACCCTGAACAACGGCACGCATGAGGTCGACGTCTGCCGCTGGGCTCTCGGAGCTGAGTTCCCCAACAGCGTCGAGGCCACCGGCGGACGCTACACCTACAAGGACGACTGGCAGTACTACGACACGCTCGAGGTCAACTGGAAGTACGATGACAAGCTGATCACGTGGGAAGGACGCTGCTGCAACCCGATGAAGCGGTACGACCGCGATCGTGGGGCGCTCATTATCGGCACGAAGGGCTCGGTCATCGTCGATCGTGACGGCTACGAGGTCTATGATGACGGCGGCAAGAGGATCGATGAGTTCAAGGTCAACCATGAGAAGACTTCGTCCTCCGACCTAACGGGCAAGGACTCCATGACTGACGCTCACTTTGGCAATCTGATCGCTGCTATCCAGAAGGGCGAGGCGCTGCACTCGCCGGTCGCGGCCGGCAATGTGGCTGTGACTATGCTGCAGTTGGCCAACTATGCGTGGGAGACCAACCGCGTTCTGAAGCTCGATTCGGCTAATGGCCACATCGTCGGCGACCCTGCTGCTGCTGCCATGACTCGGCGCGAGTACGAAAAAGGGTGGGAGCCGAAGGTCTAAGGTGATGTATGAATGAACCACATCGGAATTGTCATCTCGACCGGAGCATGATGGTTTTATCGTCATGCGAAGTGGAGAGACCTGCAGGTTGCCCGCGCAGGCTATAGTGCTGGCACGAACAAACTGCAGGTCTCTCCGCTACGGCGGCAAAAAAGCGCCGCCTACGGTCGAGATGACACGGTATGGGTGGGATCGAAAAGAGCCACATCACACGATGTGTGAAAATGCTCTAAATTTGGCGTGAGGGCCTCCCCTGTCCTACACTAGATAGGTTCGCTCAAAAGCGGGCGGTTAGCTCAGTTGGTTAGAGCGCCTGCCTTACAAGCAGGATGTCGGGGGTTCGAGTCCCTCACTGCCCACCATTTTCATCAACACCACCATTTGTTGACGGTGCGCTTTGCGTCATCACTGCCCACCATTTTCAGAAACACAATGAGTGTTCGTAGTGACGCGCAGCAGCGTCACTGCCCACCATTTTTAGAAGCACATAGAAAAGGCCACCGATGATTCCTTCGGTGGCCTTTTTGTTTCGGGTGAGCGCTCTGGTTTGCCGCTAGCTGCGCGCCGGAAAAATGCCGGTGAGGGCGATGCAATAGTTCAAGGTGAGATACGGCATCATGTTGTTGTGCGGCAGATTTCCGCCAGCGGTTCCTACCATGCTGGGATTCATGGCCGCTCCTGCGGTGGGTGCCGCTGCATAGACAGGGGGGGTCCCACGCTCTGTGAGCCCTGGCACGACCGCAGACGAAGGTGTCTCGATTCGCCCCGCGCTGGCAGACGCTACCAGGGTATGGGTATGCTGTGGTATCTCATTGATGATGAGGGTCACCGTCTCCACGCCTTCGATCTCGCCCATGTTATAGGGATTGAGCCCCGGCCCCTGTCCCTGGCTGACGGGAATGGTGCCTTGCAGGTTGGGCAGCGCGAAGGTCGACTTACCATCTCCTCCGAATTGAGTACCGAGGAGAGAAAACAAGGCCGTATTCTGGGAGATGGGCAGCAACTGTCCTGCACAGAGGGCCCATCCAAGGGGAGCGAAGTTGAAGCCGAAGATCTCAATTTCACCAACAAATTGTTGTGACATGCGAAGACTCCTTGGAGTTAGTTGCGCGAGGGGAAGATGCCTTCAAGGGCAATGCAGAAGTTGAGCACGAGATAAGGCGACTGGTTCGGATGCGGCTGACTTCCACCCGTTGGACTGGACCCATTGCCCAATGGGACTAGCTTCGTGGGCGCGGAGGAGAAGTATGGATTCTGGGTTGAGGCGGCGGGAAAAGTACCGACGGCTGTCGCCGAAGTACCGGTAGCAGTCGAACACGAAGGGGGAGTATGCATATGCGTCGGCAACTCGGTTACGAGGAGAGTGTGGTTGGCTTCGCCTGCGGCCTGCCCTATCGTGTATGACGTCCTAGACAAGGCGGTGCCAAAAGACAAGGCGCATCGCCCCTGAAGATTGGGCAACTGGAAGTTATTGATCCCATTGCCTCCGTAGAAAGTACCGAGGAGAGAGAACAGAGCGGAGTACTGGGCGATCGGCAAGGTCTGGCCGTTGCACAAAGCCCAGCCTCTGGGCGCAAAGTTGTAGGGAAATGGTTGAATCTGTCCTAGATAGGGTGTGCTCATAAGGTCCTCTAGTTCTGGCTGGGAAAGATGCCAAACAGGCTGATGATGTAGTTGACGCAAAGAAGTGGCTGGAGATTATAGTGTGGCAGGCTCCCGCCCTGCGGGCCGGTGATGGCTCCCATTGCGGACGTGCCACCGGCCACCGGAGCGTACTGGCCGGCGAGCGACCCAGCGAAGAACCCTCCAGCGGGCGAACTTGCATTGCTGCCTGCGCCTTGAGCCGCAATCGGGTGAGTGTGGGCGGCCATTGTCGGAATCGTCAGAGTTACGCTTTCGGTGCCCGAGAGTTGTCCCAGGACGTACGTGCCTCCACCGCCTGTGCCCTGATGAATGGGCGTACGGCCGCGCAGATCGGGTATTCCAAAGGTAGTTACCCCATCGCCGCCGTACGTAGTGCCGAGGAGGACGTACAGGACGTCGTACTCTGCAATCGATAGAAGTGCTCCATTACAAAAAACCCAGCCCACGGGCGCGAAGTTGAAGCCTACGGCCCGTATTTCTCCAACATAAGATTGTGCCATCGTTTCCTCCTCTATTCAGGCGTCGCCGGTTCCGCGATGACGCATGTTCGTAGGTTTGCTCTTGCGGTTGTATCGCCACAAGAATAGATTTCCGGGTGCTTGCCGCTACAAAGACAACGTTATCAACAGGCCCAAAGATCAATGCGGGCTGACCGCAAGGCCAACCGGAGCCGTGAGACCGGATGGGGTGTAGTTAAATCCCGTACCGGAAGTGTTAAGGACCGTCACACTGTTGTTGCTGCTGTTGCTGACCCAGGCCCTGCCGGTGGTATCGAAGGAGATGCCGGTGGGGGCAGAGAAGTATCCCGCGGTGTTGTACGGCGAACCGGCAACGACACTGCCGGAGGAGGTAAGACGGCTTACCGAATTACCTGTCTTGTTGGTGATCCACGGTCCGCCCGTGGTGTCGATCGCGATCGCCGAAGCTCCGGACAGGCTGGCTGCAAACGGCGAGCCGCTTACAGGTTCGCCGCTGTGCGCGAGTTCCGTCACCGCAGCGCCGCTGCCATTGGCAATCCAGATGTTGCCAGAGGCGTCCGCAGCTAATGCCGCTGGAGCGCTGATGCCACTGCCCGTAAAGTTCACCGCGATCGTAAAGTCGTTAGGCTGGGAGCCCAACCCGGACGGAAAAGCCGCTCCGATAGCGGGTGGTATTGCATAGAGCGCAGCTACGTTGGATCCAGGGTGCTGCGCGATGTCCATCGCTGCGGCCACCGTGTCCGTAGGAGCCGAGCCGGTGCCAGGGTTGACATCGGAGAAGAGCTTTCCGCAGTTGGTTGTCGGGGTGCCGGCCACACCGCCGTTGGTATTGATGCAGGCCGCCAGAATATTGGCGAGGGTGTAGATCTCCGACGAAGGAACTGTTGTTCCTGTTGGCAGAGAGGCCCCGGGAGTAGTGCCGGTTGCGATGTTGACGAGCGTGTTTACGTCGGCAAAGGCGTTGGTCATGCCGGTGACGTTGGTCGCGGAAGAACCGACGTTGGCCAGGCCGGTCATAAAGGGCGAAAGAGCCCATACCGAAGCGACGGTGGTGACCTCATTCATCGTGACGAAGGATATGGAGGAGAGACCGCTGCAAGGCCCCAGAGCCGCCATCAGGGCGAGGTTGGCGTTGTTGCCGGAACCCGCGTCTCCCTGGGTTGCGGCGAGGTATACCAACTGGGCCCCCGAAGTGCAGGTATAGTCTCCAGCGATATTGAAGCTGCCGTCCGGTCCAGTTTTGACAACAGTCGAGATGAGCGGAGAAGCTGCCAAACCATAGCCCGTGACACCGGCTCCATAGAGCTGGATGGTGGCGCCGCTGATCGGTTGCTGGCCACCCATCACCTTGCCCTGCAGAGCGACGCCCGACATAGGAGTTGGGCCGGAAACTGTTCCCGCGCCCGTGCCGCAACCAGTGAGGACTCCACTGACCGCCAGGGTCAGGACCAGAGCAAGGGCTGGGCTCTTCATCGTCTGTCGTGTTGTGTGTAGGATTCGCATCGTATTCTCCTGCTTCTCGAGCTTAGGGCCGTGTTCCGAGTGTGTTGTTGGTGGTGCCGGTGACGGTAGGTGTCACAACTGGAGCGGCCCCGCCTATGATCTTGGTCACAGAGTTATTGCCGCTGTTAGGGATCCACACCGAACCTGAGTTGTCGATGACAATGCCGGTCGGCGTGCTGATGCTTCCGCCCTGGTATCCGGTGCTCGGTGTCACAGCCGTACCGGTTGCGCTGAGGACGCTGACGGAGTTGTTGCCGTTGGCGACCCAGACCTGACCCAGGCCATCGATGGCCAGCGACGCCGGAGTGTTGACCCCGGCAGCTGCGTTGCCCGATACCGTGTCCGCTGTGCCGCCGCTCGTGAACTCCTTGACGACACTGGTTCCGTTGGCAACGGCCCAGACATCACCGGTGTTGTCGTAGGCCACGGCGCCGAGGGTGCCGATGGTGCCCGCCGTGCCTGCGGTCGTGACCAGCGTTCCGGCCTCGGAGAGGTGGGCGACCGTGCCGTTCGCGTTGATGACCCAGAGCGAGCCATCGACCGTAAGTGTCGCGGAGCCACCAGTGCCAGATCCAGCACTCGAGTTGGGTGCGCCGGTGTTGTTGACATAGACTCCAGCCGCCGAGGAGAAGACATCCAAGGAAAGAGTGCAATTGGAGCCTGCTGCGATACTCGCGCCAGTCAGGACGACCGAATTGCCGCCGGCTGTAATGCTAGGTGTACCGCCGCAGCTATTGACCGCCCCAGTCGGAGTAGCGATGACGATGCCGGTTGGAAGCACATCTACAAAGCTGACTGCTGAGAGAGCGACTGTGCTGTTAGGATTCGTGAGCTGGAAGGACAAGACTACATTCTGGTTGACCACCGTCGTGACGGGATTGAAGGTCTCGAGCAGTGTTGGCGGACCGAGGACTGTAGTCGAATCGGTTCCGGAGTTGGCAGCAGCTCCACCTCCGCTCACTGCAACACTATTGGTATACACACCAACATCCGTGCCGCTGACGCTGACCGTGAGAGTGATCGCAGGTAAAGAGGAGCTGGTCGCGAGCGCGGTGCTGTTGGTGCAGGTTAAGGTGCCCAGAGTGCAACTCCATCCTGTGCCGCTGATAGCCGTCGCGGTAAAGCCGCTGGGCAGTGTGTCCACCACCGTCACCGTACCCACGGTCGATGAGTTGCCACTGTTGGCTACAGATAGGGTGTAGGTATTCCCGGTAGAGCCGGCGACAAAGTTGCCGGTGTGGGTGCTGGTGACCGCCAGGATCGGGGCGGTCACGGTAAAGGTCTTCGAAACACTGGTGCCATCCACTGTAACCTTCGCAGTACCAGAGGCGCTTGCTGTCGCAGTCGTCACGATCGCGGCGTTGGAGTTGAGCGCGGTCGCAGAAGAGTTCGTCGTACTGGAGCCCTGCACAATGGTGAGGGTCGCAGGAACGTTCAGATAGGCTACGTCCTGCGCTGTTGTGTACGTCGTAGAATTCGAATCCTGCCCCAGGCTGCCGGTTGCGGTGATGGTCGTGCCGGCTGTGGGCGTAGCGCTGCTGAGCGACAGCGTCAGGGTGGTGTAGGGCGATACGGTCAGTGTTCCTACCGCCGTGACACCTGCAACATCGCAGCCTGTACCCGTGGCCGCGCCATTGCAGCCCCACCAGTTGTCCGTGGCATTCGCCGTGAGACCGGCGGAGCCGCCGGTAACCCCCATGCCAAGGCCCGAATGCGTGCTGTTGATGTTGCCGTGAATGCGCGAGTAATGCATGTTCAGGGTATCGTTGGGAGAACCCGGATTGAGGAAGATCCCTCCGCCGTCGGTTGTGGCGCTGTTGGTGGTAAATGTTCCGGAGGTAATGGTGGCGGTCTCGCCGTCAGTGCTCAGAAACAGGCCGCCACCATAGGTGCCGGAGGTATTGCCGGTAAACGATGAGGAGGTGATGAGCAGTCCCAAACCACCCCAGACGCCGCCGCCATCATCTCCCGACTGATTGCCAGAGATCACGCTTCCGTTGATGATCGCCGACTGGACGCTGGAGCCAGGCAGGAGGAAGAGCCCGCCGCCCTCAGTAATATTAACCCCAGCTCCATCGGAGGGGTTCACGGACTGAAGGGCCTTGTTATTGGAGATGGTTGTAGCGTTCAGAATCACTGCTGGGTAAGCGTATTCCGTTTCAATAGCGCCGCCCGCTTCAGGAGTGGAGTTCCCGCTCATCGTGCAACTATCCAGTTCGATCGTGCCGGAGCCTCCCCCAGATGAGTTGAATCCCACGATCCCTCCACCCGGACCCCACAGAATGGTGCTGTTCTGGAGCGTGGAGTTGGTGATCGTAAGATAACCGCCGCCAAATGAATCCCAATCCAGGATGCCGCCAAAATTGTTATAGGCGCCTATGGGAAGTTGGGTTGCGTTGTTAACATTCTTTCCGTTCTGTAGCGTGACGCCGGAGATAAAGGTGTCGAAGAGCGCCGCGTTAACCAGAAGGCCGTTATTGATGGAGAATATCTTGTCGTTCTGCTTGCCATCGATAATCGTGGCCCCAGCTCCCGCGCCAACGATGTTCACCGGACCGGTGATCTCGATGTGGAAGGTAAGATCGGGGTCGCCGGGATCAACAAGGGCGGAGGCATAGTTGTAGCTGGTGCTGTCGGTCAGAGCATAGGTACCAGCAGGCACGCTTACCGTGTCGGTCTTGGCAGCGCTGATGTTCGCTGCCGAGTCTTTATTGGCCAGATCGATTGCATCGCGCAGCGAGCAGACAGGCCCCGCCGTCGTGCAGCGGCCTGCTGTGGCCAGGCTATCGAAGGTATCGGCAGTAGTATTTACCGTATATGTCTTATTAACCGTAGGCAGCGTCGGAGCGACGTTCGGTTTTGCCGTGCCATCGGCGATGACAACACCTAGGCGAGCATCGGGGCTCACTCGCGTGGCGACCGCAGCAACCGCACTGCTGCTGGTCGAGTCGAGGATGACAGACGGAGTCGTCTTCACCGTGGCACTGGACGTATCGATGGCATGGTGCACGGTGACGTACTGCGAACCTGTGAGCACAAGAAGATCGTCGCCACCGCTGCCACTCAAACGACCGCGCAGCATGATCGGGGCCGTGCCGCCGGAGCCCACACTGTTCACAGTCTCCACCTCCGCCCAGCCAAGCCCGGAGGGGTTGGCTGGTAATGCTACTTTTTGGGAACGATTGTGCCGGAACGCGACGATCTCAGCCTGCGTAAGAGCGTGGTTGTTGACGCCAGGACGCGCCAGCACATGCAGCGTTGCAGAGGAGTCGAGCACGGCCAACTGCGGATAGGGGCGGCGGTCGTATACGAACGACCCCGCACTGATCGCAACAGCGTTGCTCACCGGCAGGGTCTCGAAGGTTGCCGTGCCCGCCTCGATCGAAAGGCCATCGGCCAACAACAGCTTGCCACCGGCGACAACAGCGAGGTCCGGGGTCATATGGCCATTGACTGCTACCGCTTCAACAGCGCTGGCTGATGCCGGCAAAGCGAGCGAGGCATGTACGGTTCCGTCCTTGGACATCACCTGCAAGGAGCAGCCGGCCGCGCCGCCGCATACACCAGCGACGACGAAGCTGGGTCCGTCCGCTGTGCGCAGCGTGGTCAAGGCGGTAATGGTTCCCTGCACCGGCAGAGCCTGCGGCTGAGAGAATCCGCCATGACCATCGCCAAAGAGAACATAGGCTGTGTTGCCGCCATGGGCCGCGACTACGACATCGACCGTGCCGCTGCCGTCGATGTCGGCGGCCTTCAGGAAGTCGGGCTGTACAGGCAGTTCGGTGACCTCTGCATTCTGGGCAAAGGGGCTCACCAGTTCGCCGCGCTGCATCGCAGCCCAGTCGGAGGACGAAGGAGCGGTTGCCGAGGACGATCCGCGCTGGAGCGTGAACGCGCCTCCGCCAGAGATCGAATAGCCCGTGATGAGGTCCGAGTTTCCGTCGCCGTCAACGTCCGCCACCGCCAGCGAGATACCGCTGCGCGACGCCGCGAGCTTTGCAAGCAGGGCTTTGCTTCCGCCACTCAGGGTCTGCGGCAGCGCGCGCTGAGCGCTACTGTGCGCCGAGCTGTATTGCACCTGCTGGGCGCCGGCGGCACTGATCGAGAAGGAAAATAACCCTGAGATCGCGAGACTGAGAGACACAAAACGGGGAGACACAAAACGGGGCATCGAAACGGAGAACATGGGCACTCCAGACACAGCAAAAAATCGGGTCAAACATGACCACGGGCCCGGATGGAAGAAGAGACGCCGATCCATCCCATAAAAGGGACAGCCAGAGTTCCAAGAGTGCAGAACTATGGCAACACTTCTTCCACAAAACTTTGTCAACCTAGATTCGAAAGCAACTTTACTCTGGAAGATTGATTTCAGCAAGCAATAAAGCGGGGATTAATGAGAATTTATATGCCTTGGTCTTTTTTAAGGAGTAACTGCGGCAATTGCGAGTAGGATTGGAAAACTTTCCAAGCTGTTCGTTTTAGAGGTGTTCGATGTCTACCCGTCGTCATTTTCTTGCAGCTACTGCTGCGACTATTACCCTTGCCGCGCTGCCTAAATCGCTATTCGCCGAGCGTTTGGGCGGTGATGTCTTCACCAATGCCAGCCTCGGCGCCTATGCCCAGGGACTTCTGACACAAGCCACTTTTGAAAAACATGTAGGTTCCGTATTCACCGTATTTCTAGAGGACAACGCTGTGGGATATCTGACGCTGCAGAAGGTTACTGCACAGCCGGCAGGCACAAGTGCGTCGTCGAACGCGTCCAGCCAACTCCGGCTGCCTGGCGCCTCCGCGACGACGCAGCAGCAGGTAACCAGCTTCCATCTCACCTTCGGCACGAAAGCCGTCTTCACCCAGGATACCTATCTGCTCGATCACGGCATCCTGGGGCGGTTCGCCGCGTTCCTCGTTCCCGGAGATTCCGTGAAAGGTAATGGGAGCTGTGGTGCGACGTTTAGCTACCTTACAATCACTGCCGCTCCAACGACGAAGCTTCCAGTCTCGCTTCATATGAGCGTTGGCACGCTTAATTAGAGGGGTTCGACTGCGGACACTGTAAAAACCTAGACGCAGCGGGCGCGAAGAAAAGAGCCAAGTTTCGCCAAGGAAGTCGTGGCGAAACTTGGCTCTTTTCTTCGCGACCTTTGCGTCAAGGCTTTTTGCAGGAACGACGGCAGGAGTTTGGTGACACGTCCCAGGCAGGTCCTTACACGCGAGTCGTCATCCGATTGAAGATGGCTTCGTACTTCATGCCATCGGCATCGCACGCAATCGGTACCAGAAAGATGTTCATGCCTTCGCCGTCCTCCGGCGTAAGGTCGGCGCAGGCGGTGGGCAGAGCTGGACTCACCGGCCCATGAAAGTAAATGACAAAGCTGTCCCCCACATCGACTGCCGGGCCTCCTATCGGCGCCCGCAAGACCTTCACGTCTTCCACCGCTAGATCGACCGCAACGCCATCCAGACCGCGCGCCTTTACGGTATGGCCAATCCATGTGCGGAAGTAGGCCCCGGTAAATTCCTGTTCGACGTTCTCCGCGCTCTCTATCAGAGGACCTGACTCAAGCTTTGCTGCTTCGTCGATCACTCCCGGCTCGCGGTGCTCCATCGTTACGTAGATCCCGTCGCCGCCTGTGCGGACAAATCCCAGCCGAGCATAGAGCCGTTCCGCCGGGTTGCCGAAACGCACGGAAAGACGGAGCGGCAGTCCTGCTTTTATGGCCTGAGCGCGGAGTCCCTGGAGGAGCTGAGTTCCCCGGCCCTGCCCTCGATAGGGAGCTAGCAGCGCTATATCCACCAGATGAATTCCATCCGCGCTTTCATTGACCAACATGCGGCCGATGCGCGTCTTCCCGCTCCAGAGAATCCGGTCTACAGCCTGCGGGAACTGCGCCGCATACCCGCTCTGCTGCGCACGGAACTGCATCCCCAGCAACTGCTCAAGTGCCGGTTGCGGAAGCCCCAGGGGAGCGAACTCCACGGAGCGGATCTCGTTGAACAGTTCAGAGAGAAACCCCTGGTCCTCAGGTGTCGCCAGCTTCAAGACAGTATCCATAGCCTTATGAATGTAACCCGACTTTCAAGGAGTAGCCTCTGCATTTTGCACGGGTTGAGTCTTCTGCGATGACTCAAGTTAGCGGCGCTCCGCCAGATTTCATCATCATGGATTCTGCAACTTAATGATAAATAAATATTTATTGGGCTCAGACAACGCCTCCGGTCACTCAATCCGCATCGTATCAAGTATGAAAAAGTTTGCGCTCGGCCTACTGCTCCTGATTTTCCTCGCACCGTTGGCAGTTCCAGCGAGTGCACAAGTTGTCATTGCTGTTGGACATCGGCATCATCACCATTACCGGCATTATCATCACCATTACGATCGCCGCTAGCATCTTTGTGAAAGCAGCGGCCCATGAAGAGAGACGCATGGGCCATCCCCATGCGTCTCCGGGTGAACACAAGAAAGCAATTCAGTCGTTTCGCCCTTCGGCAGAACGGTACAGGGCTTAGGACATTTACTGCCGGAGAGCGAAATGCATTATCCGGCGACTCGCGTGAGCGCGTGAATCGCATCTCGTATGGTTCGTGCCACCTTGCTTAGCTCTTCCGCCGTTGTGCCTTCGCTCAAAGTAAATCTCACCGCAGTTTGAGCCACCTCGGACTCTAAGCCCATCGCAAGAAGCACGTGCGAGGGGCGATCCGCGCCTGCGGCACAGGCCGACCCGCTGGAACAGATGATCTCGTGCTGTTCGAGATAGAGCAACACCGCCTCACCACTCGTTCCTGGAAAGCAGAAAGACGCACTGCCCGGTAGACGCTGCGTGGGATCGCCGGTGAGTATCGCGGTGGGAACAGCGGAGAGTACGGCAGCGATGAAATCATCGCGAAGCCGGCTGAGACGCCGCGCGCTCTCAGGCCGCGAGGCTTCGGCCAACTGAAGTGCCTTGGCCAGAGCCACGGCTCCGGCGACGCTCTCGGTTCCCGATCGGCGGCCACGCTCCTGCCCTCCGCCGTGCAGCACCGGCTCAATCGTCAACCGGCCCCGCAGATATAACAGGCCGGTCCCCTTGGGCGCACCGAACTTGTGGCCGGAGAGACTAAGAGCCTCGACCCCGAGCTTGCCGATGTTCAGGTCGAGAGCGCCGGCAGCCTGCACCGCATCCGTATGCAGAGGAACACCCGCGGCATGAGCTATCTCGGCTAGTTCGCGGATGGGTTGAATGGTGCCGACTTCATTGTTGGCCAGCATGATGGAACACAGTGTGGTGTCAGGACGAATCGCCGCAGCCGCTTGACCGAGAGCGATAAGGCCGTGGTGATCGACAAGAAGATAGGTAATCTCGAAGCCGTGATGACGATGCAGGTAGTCGCACGATTCGAGCACGGCTTCATGCTCGATGGTTGAGGTTACGACGTGACGGCCTCGTGGAGCGGCCAGAGCGATGCCTTTGATCGCGAGGTTGTCGGCCTCTGTGCCGCCGGAGGTAAAGATGATCTCACCGGCGCGGCAGCCGAGTATCTGGGCAATCGTCGTGCGTGCTTCTTTTAGCGCCTGGGCAGCGGCTTCGCCGAGTGAGTGATGGCTGGAGGGGTTACCAAACTCCGCCGTCATATAGGGCCACATCGCCTCAAGAACCTCGCGGCGAACCGCCGTTGTCGCTGCTGAGTCGAGATAGACCACGAGGGTTTGCTCCTGTTCGTTCGAAGATAACGGGGCAGCCGTACGTTTATGCGACTGCCTCAATCTCGATATCCAGCCCGAGATCCAAAGCGCGCACGCTGTGGGTGAGCGCACCTACCGAGATGACGTCGACGCCCGTGCGGGCAATGTCACCTACTGTGGTGAGATTGACGTTGCCGCTGGCTTCTACCAGCGCACGGCCGGCGACGAGGGCGACGCCCTGCCGCAGTTCTTCGAGCGTGAAGTTGTCGAGCATGATCGTGTCGACACCCGCGGCGAGCACAGGCTCGATCTGATCGATGCGATCTACTTCGACCTCAAAGTGGACCGTATGCGGCAGTTTGGAGCGTGCTTCGCGCAGAGCGGCAGTGACACCGAGCTTGCTGCTCGCTGTAAGCACTGCGAGATGGTTGTCCTTCACCATGACAGCGTCGGAGAGCGAGAAACGGTGGTTCGACCCGCCACCACAACGCACGGCGTAGCGCTCCAGTGCGCGGAGGCCCGGCGTCGTCTTGCGGGTGTCGACGATGCGGGCGCGCGTGCCTGTGATCTCCGCTACATACTTTGCGGTCAGCGTGGCAATGCCGGACATCCGCTGAATAAAGTTCAGCGCGACGCGTTCCGCCTGCAGCACGGAGCGAGCAGAGCCGGCGACGGTCGCGAGGGTCTCGCCTGCGTTGAAGGATGCGCCATCTTCGACAGGAAAGATCGTCGACGTCTTCACATCGGTCATCGACATCACTGTCGCGAAGACCTTCGCTCCACAGAAGATGCCCGGCTCACGTGCGACCAGATGGGCCGTGGCCGTTGCAGTCTCCGGGATAAAGTTCTGCGACGTGAGGTCGCCCCAGGGAGCGTCTTCAGCCAGGGCCATCTTGACGACCTGATCGATAAGACTCTGGGGAATCATCGCCCGCTACCCTCTCTGCGAAAGTACTGGTGGTGCTGAAAGTTCGGCGAGGTTTCGGGGAAGTCATTGCGCCAGTGAGCACCACGTGATTCCTGCCGCATATTGGCCGCCGCAACCATGACACGGGACAGATCGAGCAGGTTCGCGGTCTCATAGTCGCTCGCCGTCGTACCCTCCGGCTTCCAGAGGCACAGTTGCTTCGCAGCACGCTGCAGCACGCTCTCTTCGCGATAGATGCCTACAGCCTCCCACATCAGCGTCTGCAAGGCCTTCCGGTCTACTGGGGTTGCAGAACCAACTTCTTGTTGCAGCGGAAGCACGGTGGCCTCATCCGTGAAGACAGGCCATGGCTTGCTGCTGAACTCTTCCTTCGACAGAAGGCTGGCGCAACGCCAAGCGAAGACCAGGCTTTCCAGGAGAGAGTTCGAAGCCAGACGGTTGGCGCCGTGGACTCCAGTACAGGCCACTTCGCCAACAGCAAACAAGCCAGGTAGCGAGGTGCGCCCCCACTCATCGGTACGCACGCCGCCCATCCAGTAGTGCGCTGCGGGAGTAACGGGAACAGGCTGGCTCGCCCAGTCGAACCCGTAGGTACGGCAGGCAGCATCGATGGTTGGAAAGCGCTCTTTGAGAAAGTCGGCACCTAGTGCAGAGGCATCCAAAAGGACAGGAGCGCCGTTCTGTGCCGCCATCTGCTCTGCGATACCGCGTGCGACGACATCGCGCGGTGCGAGTTCCGCGCCGGGATGCACTGCCTTCATGAAGCGATGGCCCTCGGCATCGAGCAACACAGCGCCGTCGCCACGCAGCGCCTCGGAGATGAGGAAGTTACCCGGCACGGCTAGCGTCGTCGGATGAAACTGATAGAACTCCAGGTCTGCAAGCTCGGCTCCGGCACGAAGCGCAATAGCGATTCCATCACCGGTGGCGACGGCTGGGTTGGTCGTATGCAGATAGAGCTGACCCGCTCCACCGCTGGCAAGAATCACGGCGTCGGCATTCAACGAACGAGGATTGCCGGTCGCATCCAGGATCTCTACGCCAACGACTCGGCCATCGTGCATGATGAGGTCTTTGACAAAGGTGTGTTCCAGGATCGTGATGTTTCCAGTTGCACGGATCGTGTGAACCAGCGCCGACTCGATCGCAAAGCCTGTAGCGTCTCCGCCTGCATGCAACACGCGTGGCCGTGAGTGGGCTGCCTCAAGTCCGCGAGCGAGCTCTCCGTTGTGCTGATCGAACGCAACGCCAAGACGGATCAGATCGCGAACGCGTGCCGGACCCTCGGAGCAAAGCACCTCGACCACGGATTTATCACTGAGCCCCGCACCGGCGCGCAAGGTGTCGGCGACGTGCTCGGCGACGCTGTCGTCCTCAAAGAGAGCCGCGGCGATACCGCCTTGCGCGTAGCGCGTATTGCTCTCGCTCAGCTCCGCCTTGGTGATGAGGGTAACTGCATGTTTGCGGCTTGTTTCAATGGCTGCAATCAGTCCGGCGATACCACTTCCTACAACAATAACTTCGCTCACTGGACGATTCTCGCAACAGGCGCTGGGGCTATATCGAGCATGCGCTGCAACGCCACACGCGCGGGCGCAGTGATTGCAGCAGGCACCGCGATGCGGTTCAGCACTTCACCGCGCTCGAAGGACTCCAGCACCCACGCCAGATACGCAGGATGAATGCGATACATCGTGGAACAGGGACAGATCACCGGATCGAGACAGAAGATGGTGTGCTGTGGATATTGATTAGCCAGCCGCTGCACCAGGTTGATCTCAGTGCCAATGGCGAAGGTTGTGCCTGCGGGTGCGGCAGCAACGGCCTTTGCGATGTAGTCCGTGGAACCAGACTCATCCGCCGCATCGACTACCTCCATGGGGCACTCGGGATGAACGATCACTCGAACACCGGGATGCTGCGCACGAGCGGCTTCGATCTGTTCCACCGAGAACCGCTTGTGGACAGAACAGAACCCATGCCACAGAATGACCTGCGCGGAAGCGAGGGCGTCCGGAGTACTGCCTCCAAGCTGCTTGCGAGGGTCCCACATCGGCATCTGCTCCAGCGGAATGCCCATCGCCTTTGCCGTATTGCGGCCCAGATGCTGGTCGGGGAAGAACAGCACGCGCTGGCCGCGGGCAAAGGCCCACTTCAGTACAGCAGCGGCATTCGAAGAGGTACACACGATGCCGCCACGCTCTCCGCAGAAGGCCTTTAACGCCGCGGACGAGTTCATGTACGTAACGGGAATCACCGGCACACGGCCGCTGGCATCGGGAGCGGTGCCGTAGATCTCTTCGAGCTGCTCCCAGCACTCGCTGACGGAGTCGATGTCCGCCATATCGGCCATCGAGCATCCTGCGGCGAGGTTGGGGAGAATCACCGATTGCTTGGGGCCGGAGAGCATGTCGGCGGTCTCCGCCATGAAGTGTACGCCGCAGAAGATGATGGCCTCAGCCGCGGGGCGCGATGTGGCGGCGCGCGCTAGCTGAAAGGAGTCGCCGACGAAGTCCGCGTACTGCACGACCTCATCGCGCTGATAGAAGTGGCCGAGGATAACGACACGATCCCCCAGCGAGTGCTTCGCCGCGCGAATGCGCAGGTCGAGCTCCGCATCGCTGGCCATGCGGTATTCCTTGGGGATCTGTCCCTGGCGGGGAGTAGCGGCAGGAATAAAATCTTCCATCGAGGCTCCCGGGCCGTACTCAGGAGTCTGGGTGTCGAAGAGCCACGGTGGACTCGCAAGCTTTGAACTGCAGGTCGTTGCGACGGATGATTCCCCGCGATCTTCCTGGATCTGTATCAACTCGATGGTGCTGTTTACCGATGACAATGAAAACTCCTTCGTGCAACGCACCGAGGCCGGGTATTGGGTCAGACGCTCAGTGCTTCTTCTCTTTCTATGGAAGCAGCCGAGCCTCGTTGAGGAACCAAACCTCGCAGACGAAGCATCTCATCCAAAATCCGTTCCGCGAGTTGTCTCTTGGATGATTTGGGAAGGTCGATCGATTGCACCCTGGTTAATAGTGTCGCAGCATTTCGGTCAGAATCGAAACCCAAGCCTTCGTGTGTTATGTCATTGACAACAATCGCGTCCGCGCCTTTACGGAGCAGCTTCTCGCGGCCCCGCTCCAGGTCCAGCCCCATCTCGGCGGCAAAGGCGATGACCAGCGTTCCAGGACGGCGGGCGTCAACGACTCGGCGCACGATGTCTTCGGTGGGTTCCAGCTCGAGCGTGAGCGAACCGCTGCGCTCCAGCTTGCGCGGGGCTGCCTGCTTCATTCGAAAATCAGCCACGGCGGCGGCTTTGATGACGGCAGTAGCGCGCGGCAGATGATTCAGAACAGCGGCCTGCATCTCCGCAGCAGTCGTTACTTTGACCACCTCACAACCCTCCGGCACGGAAAGAGCTGTCGGAGCGGTTACGAGGATGACCCGCGCTCCACGGCGCTGCGCGGCAGTAGCCAGGGCATAGCCCATCTTGCCGCTGGAGCGGTTGCCGAGAAAGCGAACTGGATCGATCGGCTCACGGGTGCCGCCTGCCGTAATCAGAATGGTCTCTGCGGCAAGATCGCGAGAGACCTGCAGATCACTGAGTACAGACTCTACAATCACGTCGATCTCCGGAAACCTCCCGCTGCCCGTCATGCCACAGGCGAGGTATCCACTCTCCGGTTCGACGATATGATGCCCGCGCTGCCGTAGTATAAGCAGGTTCGCCTGCGTGGCAGGATGGTTCCACATATTCACGTTCATCGCCGGAGCAAAGATAACCGGTGCTGTGTTCGCGAGATAAGTTGCGGAAAGAAAGTCGTCGGCAAGGCCGTGAGCCAGCTTCGCCATCGTGTTGGCTGTTGCAGGGGCAATGAGCAGCAGGTCAGCCCACTGGGCCTGTGTGATGTGCTCGATTAGGAGCTCATCGTCTACCGTCTCTACCTGCGAGTCCCAAAGGCTGGTGAAGACCTTGTGCGAGGTCAGCGAAGCGAAGGTCAGCGGCCGGATAAACTCTTCGGCAGCCTTCGTCATCACGACGCGTACCTGCATGCCCTGCCGCTGCAGGGCACGCACGAGTTCGGCGGACTTGTAGGCCGCAATGCCACCGCAGACACCCAGCAGAATATTAGGCATGGGACAACTCCCTTGCAGGTGCCTGCGAAAGATCAGGATTTGTACGCTGCGCTACCGGTTCAATCACGACGTTGTCGATCAGCCGCGTCTTACCAAACCAGGCAGCGAGCGCGATCAGGGCTCCGTTATCGATGTTCTCGATGGGCTCCAGTGTGCCGGGATCGACGACGGCCACATAGTCAATCTGCAGCAGTGGATCGGCAGCGAGTGCTTCCAGCAGCGCATCCCGTAACACCTGCGCGTCACGAACCTCTGTCTTCACCAGATGCTTCGCAGCCTCCAAAGTGCGAGAAAGAATGAGCGCGCGGCGGCGCTCGTCGGCAGAGAGATAGCGATTGCGCGAACTCATCGCGAGACCGTCTTCTTCGCGAACGGTCGGGCAGACCACGAGGTTCACGGGAAAGTTCAGATCGCGCACCATCGCCCGCAGCACAGCAACCTGCGCTGCATCCTTCTGGCCGAAGTACGCGCGGTCGGGGCCGACGATATTGAATAGCTTGGCGACCACCGTAGCCACGCCGCGAAAGTGGCCCGGCCGTGAAGCTCCGTCGAGCCGATTCCCTATGCCTTCTACCTCAACAAAGGTAGTTGCGCCGGAGGGATACATGTCGTCTGGTGCAGGGGCGAAAAGAATCTCCACGCCGGCGGACTCCAGCTTGCGGCAGTCTTCTTCAAACTCGCGGGGGTAGACGGCAAAGTCCTCTCCGGCGGCAAACTGACGAGGATTGACGAAGATCGAAGCGACCACGACATCACACTCCGCTCGAGCCAACGCAATTAACGAGAGATGCCCGGCATGCAAGGCCCCCATGGTAGGAACAAAACCCAGGCCACGCTCCGGAACAGTGTTCTTCTTCAGCTCCCGGCACGCTTGCTGCATCTCGCTACTGGTGCGACAGATTCTCATCACCTATGCCTTACACAGATGCTTCTCTTCGGCATCCGATTCAATCCGTTCCGCCCGAACTTCACGTGCCTGTAGCTCGCGTGGCAGATGATAGCTCTCAGCGTCGTTCGGAAAATAACGTCCAGCGACATCCTCCCGATACTGCTCGATGGCACGCGAGAAAAACGCGGCGCCATCGGCGTACTGGCGCGAGAACTTCGCAGCCGGCGAGAACGTCAGGTTGAACAGATCGTGGAACACCAGAATCTGCCCGTCGCAATCAGGGCCGGCGCCGATGCCGATCGTCGGCACACCGCTCCTGGCGGTAATCACGGACGCCAGCTCGCGCGGAATCCCTTCCAGCACAATGGCGATCGCTCCTGCGGCTTCAAGCGCCACAGCATCGGCGCAGAGAGTGTCCATGGCTTCGGCGGATCGTCCCTGAACGCGATAGCCGCCCATGCGATGCACCGATTGCGGCGTCAGGCCGATATGGCCGACAACCGGAATCTCGGCATCCGTCAGGCGTGCGACGAGGTCGGCGTGCTTGTGACCGCCCTCGAGCTTTACCGCCTGCGCACCAGCTTCTTTCATGAAACGAGTGGCGTTCCTGATCCCGTCCTCGATAGAAGCCTGGTACGAGCCATAGGGCATGTCCGCGACCAGAAGCGCATGCCGCACACCGCGCGAGACAGCTCGCGTGTGATGCAGCATCTCTTCCATCGTGACAGGCAATGTGTTCTCGTAGCCGAGAACGGCCATTCCCACAGAATCACCGACCAATACGAGGTCGATACCCGCCTCATCGACAAGGCGTGCTGTAGGAAAGTCATACGCAGTCAACGCCGTAATGGGTTGGCCCGCACGTTTTTTTTGTAGGAGGACATCCGCCGTAACTCTTGGCAGGGACGTTGGTGCTCCGCGGTCGCGAAGTTGGGTGAGACTCATAACGCTTCTTCTCCAGTGCCACTCTGCCTAAGCTACTGACAGATGCCGCCCGAATCTGACTACTAGTATACCGTGTTACAACCGGAAGAGCATGGATGTTGCTGTCGCCCTAGAAATCTCTTCATGACTACCCGCCTCATCATCAACGCAGACGACTTCGGACTCACGCGCGGAATCAATCGCGCCATTCTCGAACTGCATCAGGCAGGCGCACTTACGTCCGCCACCTTGATGGCCAACGGCCCAGCCTTCGATGACGCCATCGCCATAGCCCGCGCGCATCCTACGCTGGGCGTTGGCTGCCATGTCGTCCTCACCGACGGCATCCCGCTTTCGCCGCCGCAGAGCATTCCTACGCTTCTCGGCCCCGATGGCAAAAGCTTTCGGCCTACGCTCTCCAGCTTCCTCAGCGCCGTCCTGCGCGGCAAGATCAACGAAGACGAGATCGCACGCGAGGCCCTGGCGCAGATCCAGCGTATCCAGCAGGCGGGCATTCAGCCCACGCATCTCGACACCCATAAGCACACACATATCTTCCCCAGCGTCGCGCGCCCACTTCTTTCCATCGCAGAGAAGACCGGGATCAGCGCCATTCGCAGCCCTTTCGAAGAACCCTGGAGCCTCGCACTCGGTCACAGCAGCTTTATGCGCGGCCTGCAGGTCAGGCTGATCCAGCCTCTTCGCAAACGATTCCAAGCTCTGCCGCAGATTCGCGAGGGACGCATCCTCACGACAGACGGCACCATCGGGATCTCGGCGACCGGACATCTGGACGCTGCTGCCCTGGGCGACCTGCTCACGACCATGCCGGAGGGGCTCTGGGAGCTCGTCTGCCATCCGGGCTACAACGATCGCGACCTCGACGGCATCACAACGCGGCTTCGCGCCACCCGTGAGATCGAACGCTCGGCCCTGCTCTCCGCCTTCGATTCCCTGCATCCTTCACAGCCTGAACTCATCCACTATGGGGAGATCACCCACGAGAGAGCTGAATAGATGCAAACAAAAAGCTTTGACGCAAAGGTCGCGAAGGAAGCCAAGTTTCGCCACGGCAGCCGTGGCGAAACTGGCTCTTTGTCTTGGCGAACTTTGCGTCAAGGCTTTTCTCCCGTACGAGCACAGAGACTTAACCAGCTAACGGTACGTACAGTTCTAGGATGTCTGCGGAGAAACGCGAGCGAGCTATGAAGATCGGCATCACCTGTTATCCAACTTACGGCGGTTCTGGCGTGGTCGCCACGGAGCTGGGAATCGAGCTCGCCACGCGCGGGCACGAGGTCCACTTCATCACCTACTCGCAGCCCTTCCGGCTCACCGGGCGCGAGGCCAACATCTACTATCACGAGGTCCCGGTCTCGAACTATCCGCTGTTCGAGTACCCGCCGTACGATCTCGCTCTGGCTACGCGCATGGCCGAAGTTGCAGAGTTTCACTCGCTCGACCTGCTGCACGTTCACTACGCGATTCCGCACAGCGTCAGTGCGCTGCTGGCTCGCCAGATGCTCGCAGCACGTGGTCGCCACTTGCCCTTCATCACCACGCTCCACGGCACGGACATCACGCTGGTGGGCCTCGACCGCTCGTATCTTCCGATCACGCGTTTCGGCATCGAAGAGTCCGACGGCGTCACTGCCATCTCCAGCTATCTGCGCGATCGCACCTATGAGGCCTTCGAGATCAAGCGCGACATCGAAGTCATACGCAACTTCGTCAACTGCGACTTCTACACGCGCGACCCAGAGCTCGTGGCCAAGCAGCGCCCTCGCTTCGCCGCCGCAAACGAACGCATCCTCGTTCATCTCTCCAACTTCCGCCCCGTTAAACGTGTGCTCGATGTCGTGGAAGTCTTCGCCCGTATCGCGCCGCAGATCCCTTCGCGCCTGCTGCTCATCGGCGACGGCCCCGAACGCTCTGCCGCCGAGTTTCTCGCGCTGCGCCACGGCATCGCCGACCGCGTTGAATTTCTCGGCAAGCAGGAGAACGTCAACGAGCTGCTCGGTCTCTCCGACCTCATGCTGATGCCGAGCGAGATGGAGTCCTTCGGCCTCGCCGCGCTGGAGGCGATGGCCTGCCGCGTTCCTGCCATCGCTACCCGTGTAGGCGGCGTGCCCGAACTCATCGACGACGGCGAAAACGGCTTGCTCTATGAGGTCGGCGACATCGATGGCATGGCCGCCGGTGCGCTCTCGCTCCTCACCGACCCTGCGCGTCTCGAAGCCATGTCCTCGGCCGCCCGGCGCACCGCGCAGGATAAGTTCTGCGCCACCCGCATCATTCCGCATTATGAGGAGTACTACCGGAGCGTGATTGCTGCCGGGCCACGCAGCTGAGAAACCTTAGTTGTTGTCTTTGCTTTTGCTGTTCTGGTTGTCATTCCGAGGCGAAGCCGAGCGAACCTGCTGTCTCCCGTTCTCTCCCATACCAACACAAACGTTACGCCGCAGCCTAAACCATGGACTTCCAGTTCTGGCCACATATTTTCTGGGTGGTGCGAACGAAAAACGGGAGACAGCAGGCTCACTCGCTCCGCTCGGAATGACAAACAGAAAAGCAAGAACAACAACAAAAACTACCTTGCCACCGTGTTAACCCGCCGGATGCCTCGCCACACGATAGTTACGAACAGCCCCTGTCCGAAGTCCTATCCTAAGCACAAGCGCCTTTGCGCCCGATGCGAGGACCGGCCCATGAAGCTCACGATTCCAAGTCTTACCACCGCTGCCTCCCTTCTGCTTGCCGCGCCTCTGTTCGCGCAGACAGCAGGTGTTTCGCACCCAGAAGACCTCAGCGACCCCATTACCGCTACGACTCCGGCTCCTGCTCCGGCCCAGCACTATCAAAAGCCTTCGCCGGCCATCCCCCTCGATAATTCAGCGTCATCCGCTCCTGTATTGCACGAGCGCGACGCCATAGTGTCTGGACCTTCGATGTCCGATGGGTATCAGGAGCCTCCCACTCAGACAGCACAGATCGTTCGCCGCGATCCGCCTCTGACCGTAACGGATGACGTCAACAGCGGTGTCGTGATCGACGTTCCCAGCTCCGGCAACGAGCTGCCTCAAGGAACTCTGTTGCGGGCACGTCTCGATAGCGAGATTTCAACGCAGGCGACCCAGCGCGGCGCGGCCTTCCACGCGGAGCTCACACAGAACATCGAGCACCATGGCCGGGTCATCATCCCTGCCGGCTCCATTCTCAGTGGCCGTGTCAGCAGTCTCCACGAAGGCCGCCGCATCAATGGCTCAGCCTACATTCACCTTCAACCGGAGTTCGTTACCCTGCCGGATGGTGTCACCTACCGGATGGATGCCCAGGTCGTCGACCTCGCGCATGTTCGCAACTCCCATGTGTCCGGAGAAGGCACCATCGTGGGCAACGACCATAGCAAGGGCACGATGACAACCCTCGGCCTCACCACAAGCGCTGCCGCGGTTACAGGTGCGGTCGTCGGTGGTGGCGTAGGTGCGGTGGTTGGCGCAGGCATCGGCGCTGGCGTGGGCACGGTCGTATGGCTGAAGCAGGAGAACCAGGAGACGCTGCATGCAGGCACCGAGATTATCTTTAGCCTCAACCAGCCTATGCCGCTCGAACCCTCCTCTCGCTAACTTCTGACTGACAGTAGTAGCAAACGGCCCTCGCAAGCGAGGGCCGTTTTTGTTGTTGGTTTTGTTTTTCTGGTTTGTCATTCCCATAGGGAATCTGCTTCTGCTTTTATGGAGTAGGAGCGGCCTTTAGGCCGCGGAATAGTGCCTCCGCAAGAAAGGGCTTTAGCCCTGGGTTTCTTACGGATGCCCGGCGAAAGGCCCAAGGCTAAAGCCCATGAAATGTTGTGCCCTTTTCCGCGGCCTAAAGGCCGCTGCTACTCCGAAAGGCAAAAGCCAAGACAGAAGCAGATTCCCTACGGGAATGACAACCAGAAAAGCAACAACTCCAAACTTTGCAGCTACGCCCTAATGCATCACCTGCGACAATAGCCGTTTCCAATTCTTCTGATTCCGCCGGTAGCTCTTCTTCAGGTCGTCGAGAGCCCGCTGAAAATCTCCGTGCTCGCTCATTCCGCGCCATGCCGGGTTCTTGCTGAACCACGGATAGTTTTCATTGCCCAGATAGATCGCGCGGCGCAGCCAGTGCAAAGCTTCTGACTCGTCGCCTTCCACCGCAAAATACGTCGCCAGCCTGTAAGCCATCTCGCTGTCGGCCTCAGCCGCAGCCAGTGTCTCTTCCAGGATGAACTCCGCGGCCTTGTGCCGGTCGCCGAGCTGCACGTAGCACATCGCAATCGTCGGGAACACGATGCGCATCGTCGCGTCGTCGCGAATCACACCTTCGAGAGTGTCGACCGCACGCGACAGTTGGCCCTCGCGCATCTGCTGGTATCCCTGCGAGATGCGCAGCAGCGGCTGCCGCGGCTCCAGAGTGAGCCCCTTCTCGATCTCATCCGCTGCCAGCTCCAGCTGGTTCTGGTACTGATAGACTCTGGCGCGATGGTTATAGATCATCGCCGCATTCGACGGGTTCAACCGCAGCGACGTATTGAACTGATCGAGCGCTTCTTCATACATGCCGTCGATGCGCAGCGTAAGCCCCGCTACCAGATGCACGTTCCAATCATTACTGGCCTGCTGCAGCAGATGCTCGATGCCATGGCGCGCGCTCTCTTTTTCACCGCGGGACAGCAGCATGTACACGCGATAGAGGTTCGCTTCCACCGATCCCGGATCGAGTTCCAGCGCGCGATCGAAGGCGCGCCGCGCCTCCAGCACATGCATCTGGCCGCCCAGGCCGTGTCGCGCATACTGCAGGTGCGTAATGCCAAGGCCTGACCACCCCGGCGCATAGGCTGAATCCTGCAAGACGACGCTGGCAAAGAGTTCGCGTGCGTGATCGAGTTCCTCGCGGTTACCCGTGCGTGACATGAACGAGGACAGCAGAGCGCGCGCCTGCAGGTAGTCCTCCGAGACGTTGTCTCCCAGCGAGTCGCGACGCTGCGGTTCGCCCATGCCTCCCTGCAGGTCGCCAAAACCGTGTAGTTCGCCAAAGACCTCGTCGCAGATCTCGGTCTGCACCGAGATCAGATCGAAGCTCTGCACACTGATCGCGCCACCGGTCCGCACGCTCTGGCCTTCGACATCCAGCAACTGCCAGTTCAGGTCAAAGCCGCTCTCCGAGCGCAGAAAGCTGCCCGCCAGAACGTAGTTCACCATCAGCTTGCGGCCGATGCTGAGCGGGTCGAGCTGTTGTGTTGGAACATTCATGAGCGCGCTCGAAGGCCGCACCACAAGCGACGGGACTTTGGCCAGTCGCGCGGCAAGCGCATCCGCCAGCGCATAGCCGTAGAAAGGAGTCGCAGCTGTCGTTCCAAGGTTCACAAACGGCAGCACCACGATGTTGGTTCCCTTGCTGGCCGTGGTGGAAACGCTATCGCGAAAACGCTCGGCCAGCATGGAGAGGATGCCTGTCGTGCGCTTCTCTTCCTCGGGCGTCTCCATGTCCAGGCGCTGTTGCGCCGGCATGTTGATCGCGCCTTCGCCGGGCATGACGACCGAATCGAGCTGCAGTGTCTTGACGATCGTCTTCAGGCTCTCGCGGACTTCGGCGGCCGAAGCATAGCGCTCTGAGGGCTGTTTGGCGAGACAGCGGAGAATCACGCTCTCCAGCTCTATCGACATGTCCGGAATAATCTCGCGCAGCGGCGGCGGCTCTGCGAACTGGATCGCACGAATGCTCTGCAGCTCCTGCGCGTCGGGCCGATGGAACGGATGCCGCCCGCTGACCATCTCGTAGAGGATCAGCCCCAGGGCGAAGATGTCGCTCTGGATGCTGCTCTGCCCAGTCACGAACTGCTCCGGCGCCATGTAGGCGATGGTTCCACCGCGCGCCGTGTAGGTCTGGCCGGCCAGGGCAGGCGTCTGCAGCTGCGCCGGACCAGCTGGATCGAAGTCCAAATTCCCGCGCTTCAACTGCCGGGCCAGACCGAAGTCGAGGATCTTAATCAGCCCGCCATCGGTCAGCATGACGTTCGCGGGCTTCAGGTCGCGATGGAAGATGCCAAGATTGTGCGCCGCGGCCAGACCGTCGGAGATCTGCATGCCGCTCGAAAGCACGAGCTGCGCGTTCGCTGGGCCCTCCTCGATGACCTTATCCAGCGACTTGCCCGGAATGTACTGCATCACAATGTAGGCTTCGTCGTCCGACTCGCCGACCTCATAGATGGCGCAGACGTTGGGATGGTCGATGGCCGAGGCCAGCCGCGCCTCGCGCAACTGAGTCGCGCGCACCTGTTCAGGGGTCTGCGAACCGCGCTTCAGCAGCTTGAGCACCACCGGGCGCTGCAACAGGGTGTCGTTGGCCAGAAACACAACGCCACTGCCGCCCGCGCCGATCTTGCGTATGAACTCATATTGCCTGATAACGCGGCGTTTCATAGCTGTATTATCAGGCATTTTGGAAAACAATTCGTGTGGAAGAGTGGCTGGGCGTACAAACACGCTGCTCTGACAAGGGCTTCGGGCATCAGGTGTACCGTCATCGTTCCCCTGCGGGCTGTCGCAAAAGCCTTGACGCAACGGACGCAACGGTTCGCAACGCTGCGCGACGGTATTCGTACCAGGGAGGCATCTTTCCATAAGCACTGCTGCCGTCGCGTGCCGTTGCGAACCGCCGCGCTCGTTGCGTCAAGGCTTTTACGGCTCCTCGCAGTATCGGGGACGAATTGCAACTGCTTAATGACAG
>Ga0185299_10000652_pt1 | contig 85958 bp, 81 predicted proteins | sample PaiPotPPA55metaG_FD_128002 | JGI IMG/M metagenome (GOLD analysis project Ga0185299, IMG submission 128002) | Iron sulfur acid spring bacterial and archeal communities from Banff, Canada, to study Microbial Dark Matter (Phase II) - Paint Pots PPA... ...
AGCCCTACCAGGGTTCTGCCGGGGGTGCAACAGGCGAATGTTGAATTCAGCATCCACGAACACTGCCGCCTGTTGCACCCCCGGCAGGTTCCTGGTCGCCTCCGGTGCCAGGCGAGGAGAACGACCCGACCGGCGACAGCCACCACGGTTGAAAACCCCACCACACGCAAACCCCGGGACGACCGACACCCCCCGATGCTCTCTGAGCCGGCCCGCCGGAGGCGCTTTTGACGTTGACTTTCCATCGATCGCTGCACGTCAGGAGCCGATGGGACGCCACGAACAGACCGAGAGTGCGCGTGGAGGACGACCGGAGGGAGGACGACGTCCAGCGCCCGAGGAGCGGAGCGACGTGGGCCGTCCCACCACGCAACGCCACCACCAGCGCCAGCGCGGCCGTACGAGGTCCGGCGTGGAGCACAGCGGAACACCGGAACGTAGGAAGGCCGGAAACCAACCGCCAACCACGCCGCGCGCACGAACCCGCACAGCGTCGTTGAACCCTTCTCGCATACCTGCGACGCTCCCGCCCGGCTCAAAGGCGGAGCTTTCCCGGCGTGTGGCTGGCCGTGAGCGCGCGGGGTGCACTACTCTCCATTTTCGGGTAGGGCGGTCAGATGCACGTCCGGGACTGGGGGCTTTACACATGGGGCTATGGGGAGACGTCGAGAACGCGGCGGATGACGTTGCGCATGCCGTGGCGGGTGCCGTTGACGACGTTGGCAAGATGCTGACTTCGCTGCACTCGTTCTTGACCGACGCGGGGCTCGGCAATGTCGTGCAGGAGCTTGAGCAGTTGGCCGATCAGGCCAACCAGCTTAAGCAGCAGTTGGAGAGCGCGGCGGGCTCGACGAAGTGGACGGGGGCGGCCGCGAGTGCGTTTCAGCAGCGTGCTCGGCAGCGGCAGCAGGAGGTCGCCGCGCTGGTGCAGGCGCTGGACTCGGCGCACTCGGCAGTGGAGACGGCGTACGTGTTGGCGGGCATCGTCGCCTAGCGCATCGGGAACTCGGAACTCGGGGGTAGAGGGGGAAGGGATAGCTATGAGTGATCAGTATGAGCTTGACATCGGCTCGGTGCAGTCTCTGATTCAGGCATGGCATAAGAGCGCTGAGGAGGTCGGCAGGATCTCTCAGCAGCTTTCGAACATTCACAACCAGTTGGAGGGTTCGATCCCGAGCGCGCTGGTTGAAGGGCTGTTGGGTGAGGTTCCGTTGGCGGAGTGCTTTGAGAAGCTCGCCGCCGCCGTGGCCGCCGCGAACAGCGTTACGCAGGGGCTGTCTCAAGACACGTCGACGCTGTCCGCCAACCTTCTCGCGTACGTGTCGGCGGAGGCTGCCGTCGAGGCCAAGCTGAAGGCGGTCAAGTCGGCGAAGGGCGTCGCGCCGGTCCACGGCGGGTCCACGCACGGTTCCGGCAAGGGCTCGTCATCCTCCGGGCATCACGGGAGCGGCGGCGGGTCCGGGAGTAGTGGCGGCGGGGGGCAGGGTTCGGGCTCCGGCGGCAGCAGCCTCCAGCCGCCGGGGCCGGCCCAGTACGCCAACCAGGCGCAGGTCGAGAGCTGGATCAACCAGGCGTTCCAGGCGCTCGAGGCTGCCGGCGTGCCCGCTGGCGAGCTCAACGAGGCCGGGGTGCTGCTGATCATCGAGCACGAATCCAGCGGCAACCCGAACGCCATCAACAACTGGGACAGCAACGCGAAGGCGGGCGACCCGTCCCGCGGTCTGATGCAGGTGATCGGGACCACCTTCAACGCGTACAAGCTGTCCGGGCACGACGACATCTACAGCCCGGTGGACAACATCATCGCGGGGGTCCGGTACGCGATCTCGCGGTACGGGTCGATCCAGAACGTCCCCGGCGTCAAGAGCGTAGACAGTGGAGGAAAGTACGTTGGTTACTGAGCCGCGTCGTGCGGCCCACACCGCCAAGTCCGTCGGGACCCTGGCCTGCGGCGCGCTGCTCGCCGCCGCCACCCTTGCCGGGTGCTCGTCCAGCGGCGGCGGAACGGCCCCGCTGTTCGGCTCGACGCACGGGAGCGGCGGCGCGTCGGCCACAGCCACGGCTACAGCCACAGCTACGTCCTCCGGCGGGGCGGCGAGCCCGTCCGCGGCGGTGTCTTCGTCCCCGAACGCCAACAGCGCGGCGGCCGGATCGACCGCGATCCCCCCGGCCGCCTGGATAGCTCCGTCCGAGATCCCGCTGTACGCGGCGTACCACTGGTCCTCGCCGGCGAGCGCGGCCAAGACGGCGAAGTCCCCGGTGCTCAGCTTGGTCCAGGACTGCCAGTTGACGCTGAGCGGCGCGGATCAGTCGGAGCTTGGCGCGTTCCCGGCCGCGCAGGCGGATCTGTCACCGACCACCGGCGCCTCGGGAGGGCAGGACGACTGGGCCGCGCAGGAGACGATCCTCGCCACCAACGACACGAGCAGCGGCGACATCCAGGGGATCTACAGTCTCTACATGGACCTCGTGGCCAACCTCGCCAAGTGCGCGAATACCGCGTCCGGCGCGAAGGTCTCGGTCGCGGTGAACCAGGGCGCTGAGTACGCGGCGACGATCACCGTCCCGACCTCCACCGGTTCTACGCTCACCTGGCACGAATACCTCGCCGCGCCCTACGGGTACCTGGTCGAACTTTCGGTCTACGTCGCCCCCTATTCGGGTGACAAGCCGAGCGCGTCCTGGGGCGGCTCCTCGGCGAGCAGCGTGCTGAGCGCGCTCCAGTCGGGGCCGTGCTCGGTCACCAAGCTGTGCTGAGCGTGCCGACCAGGGATAGGCGGCCGACGGCCGGGCGACGAGCGTCCGGCCGCCTGTCCGCGCGCCTAAGCCGCGTTCCCGCCGGACCGCGCCGCGACCAGCCCGAGGACCAGGCTGACCACAACCACCACGTATCCGAAGGCCAGCACGTACATCCGGCCCCGGCGCACCACCGCGGTCAGCACCGCGATGAGCGCGGCCACCACCGGCGAGATCACCAGCGGCAGCACATAGGAGAGGATCGGCTCGTGGCCGGTCCCGTTCGTCTGCAGTCCGGCGGCGAAGCAGCCCAACGCGCCCGCCACCGCGAGCAGCGGCAGCAGGATCGCGGCCCAGCTCACCGACCGTCTGCCGTCAACCTGCGCTTCCATCACGAAAATATCGCTCTCTCGTTCGGGTGGGCAGTATCGTACGCTGGGCGCCCGTACCGTGGGGCCGGTATCAGGCCGTTTTCAGCCAATGTCGAGGAGTGCCAGCCGTGAGCGAGCCGGAACCACCCGCCGCGCCCGACCCGTGGGCGTCCGTGCCGAACGGCCCCGTGCAGGGGACGCCGCCGGGAGCCCCGGTGCCCGGCTACGGACCGTATCCGCCGCCCGGCATGATGCCGCCCTACTACTACCCGGGCTACCAGGTGCGGCGGACGAACGGGATGTCCGTCGCGGCGCTGGTCTGCGGGATCTGCGGCTTCATCTACCTGGTCCCCGGACTGCTCGGGATCATCTTCGGCATCGTGGCTATACGGCAGATCAACCGGGACAAGACCGACGGCAAAGGGATGGCGATCGCGGGAATCGTCGTCGGCGTGGTGTGGTTCGTGCTGTACGCCGTGCTCATCGCGCTGATCATCACGTTCAGCGACAACCAGGGGTAGCGAGCCGGAGCGGCGTCGGGCGCCGAAGGGCCTAAACCGGCGCAAGGTGGGAAACACCCTCTAGGTGAACATGCTTTCGCCTCCGGCGCGGCGTCCGCTGATAGGCCTGACCGCCTATCGCGAGCACGCCTCCTGGGGCGTCTGGCACACACAGGCGGCCCTGCTCCCGCACAACTACGTGGACTTACTCACTCAGGCCGGCGGCGTCCCGGTGCTGCTGCCGCTCAGTTCCGACGACGCGGCCGCCAGCCTGGTCGCCGCGATCGACGGTCTGGTGCTGACCGGGGGACCGGATATCGAGCCGGTGCGCTACGGGGCGGCCCCGGACCCGTACGCCGAGCGCTTCCAGTCCGACCGCGACACCTGGGAGTCCGCGCTGCTCGCCGAGGCGCTGCGCGCGGACCTGCCGATCTTCGGCATCTGCCGGGGGATGCAGTTGATCAACGTGCACCGCGGCGGCACGCTCGTCCAGCACCTGCCGGAACTGGCCGGGGGACAGCGGCACCGCCCGGCGCCGGGGGTGTTCGGCACGGTCCGGGTGCGGCTGGACACGGCCGCCATGCCCGGCATCCTGCTCGGCCCGACCGTAGACGTGCCCTGCTATCACCATCAGGCCATTGATACTTTGGGCGACGGTCTCAAGGCCACCGCCTGGGCGTTGGACGAGACGGTGGAGGCCCTGTGGGACCCCGACCGCCGCTTCCTGCTGGGTGTGCAGTGGCATCCCGAGATTCGCGACGATCCGGCGCTGTTCGCCGCGCTGGTCCGGGCGGCGGCGTCGGACTGACGCGTCGGGCTTGCCGGAACTATGTCGGATGACATAAGTTACTCACCGGTAGAGCTCTCGCTGTCGGCGTGCGGCTCGGACGGGCCGGCGTGAGGCGGGTGGCGCATTGAGTCCGCGCAGGAGCGAGAACCGCGAGCGGATGGTCTCGAGCGCGACCGCCCTGCTGCGCGAGTACGGGACGAGCGCGACGAGCATCGACCGCGTCCTGCTGCACAGCGGAGCGTCGCGCGGCTCGGTCTATCACTACTTCCCGGACGGCCGATCACAGCTGATCGCCGAGGCCGTGGGCCTGGCGGGCGAGCGCATGAGCCGGGCCATCGAGGCGATGATCGAGGCCGACGACCCGGTGCGCTCGCTCGACGTCTTCTTCGAACGCTGGCGCTCCGAACTCGTCGAGAACGGCTTCCGGGCCGGCTGCCCGATCGTCGCGGTGGCCGTGGAGACGAACGACGAGGCGCCGCAGCTCGTCCGCTCGACGGGTGTGGTATTCAGCCATTGGCAAGAGAGGCTCAGCACGCTGCTTTCCCGCGGCGCGGTGTCCGAGGAACGCGCCGGGCGGCTGGCCGCGCTGATCGTGGCTTCGCTCGAAGGCGCCATCGTCATGTGCCGCGCGCGGCAGAGCACTGATCCGCTCGACGCGGTAGCCGCCGAGATCCACGACCTGCTCGTCCACGCCCTGAGCGGCTGATCGCTGATCCGTCGATTTACCGCTCACCACGAACCGAAGGACCGCACATGCTCACGACAGACTTCACCACCATGTCAGGCCTTGAGATCATGCGCGCGATCCAGGCTCAGCCCCAGTTCGACGTCCCCAACATCGGCCGCCTGCTCGGCATGCGTTTCGACGAGGTCGAACACGGCCGCATCGTCGGTTCCCTCGATACCCGCCCCGACTTCGCCAACCCGCTCGGCATCGTGCACGGCGGCATCGCCGCCACGCTGCTCGATACCGTCATGGGCTGCGCCGTGCACACCACGCTGGCCGCCGGGGTCGCCTATACGACCCTCGAGCTGAAGGTGAACTACGTGCGCGCGGCCCGGATCAGCGGCCAGACGCTCACCGGCACCGGCACGGTGATCCACGGCGGTCGGCGCGTCGCCACCGCCGAGGGCCGGATCGTGGACGAGCAGGGCAAGCTGATCGCCCACGGCACCACGACCTGCATGATCCTCGAGCCCTGAGGACTGGGGAATCCGAGAACTCGAGGAACTTGAGTATCCGAGAACTCGAGAACCGCGCGGCCGACCTAGGGTACCGGCCGCGACAGCAATATCCCGGCCTCGGCCACCGTGTCGACCAGGTGCAGCGCCTTCGCCATCGGCCGGCCCTCCGCCAGGTTGCGCAGCAGCGGCCAGGCCGGAAAGGTGCGCGTCCAGTACGAGACGCCGACCAGGATCATCCGGCGCGCGTTCTCGGCGCCGTAGTACGCGGGCGTGGCCGCCTGGAAGATCTCCTGCACCGTTCCGGCCGCTCCCGGCAGGAAGATGATCGCGGCGTTCGCCTTGTTCAGCAGCACGTCCTCGCGCAGCGCGTTGGAGAAGTACTTGCCGATCGCCGAGGCGAAGACGTTCGGCGGCTCGTGGCCGTAGAACCAGGTCGGCACCGACAGCGACTCGCCCGCGCGGCCCTGGGGGTACGCCGTGCGCACCGCGAAGGCCGTGCGCGCCCACGAGGAGATGTCGGGGCGGTAGGAGGGGACTGCCGCGAGCGTGCCGAGGGCCTGGGTCAGCGCCTCGTCCGGGTATGGGGCGAGGTACGCGCCGAGGTTCGCCGCCTCCATCGCGCCGGGACCGCCGCCGGTCGCGACCGTGAAGCCGGCCCGGGCCACGCTGCGGCCGAGCAGCGCCGCCTGGGTGTAGCCGTCCGTGCCGCGTTCCAGGGCGTGGCCGCCCATCACGCCGATGATCCGGCGGCCGTCGACCCACTCGTCCAGCGCGTCCGAGATCGAGTCGTCGTGCAGGCCGCGCAGCGTGAGGCCGAGGATGTCCTCGCGCTCCAGCGGCTGCCGCGACCACCGATAAGAGAGCGCGTCAGGGGTTTGATCGTACGGCTTTTGCTCGATGCCCTCGTACAGTTCCTCCGGCGTGTAGAGCCGGACCTTGTACGGGTCGTAGGGCAGATGCGGCGCCCGCTCGAAGACCAGCGCGCCGCGATGCCGCAGGTCGGCGGTGACGGTCTCGGTCAGCTCGCAGCCGAGGAAGGCCGAGTCCTCGACGTCCGAGGATCTCAGCTCCCAGCCTCGCTCCCTGAGATCCACGGCTTGAATCCGACAGCCCGAGAGGGTGCCCGGATGCTTCGAGACGTACCTGTCGAACTGCTCGAGCGACTCGATCTCCACGGGGCCTGAGTCTATCCCCTGATCGTTGATCAGACTTCACGATTCCACAAGCCGGGCTTGACCCTTTCTTAGGGTCAGGGGGCTTGACGGTCGCATTGGTCTAGTCCAATCTTCGCTGTACGGTACCGCGGCGCAGCGTGGCGTCGGGGCCGCCACGTGAAGGGAACCCACCCCCCATGGCACGAGCAGCAGCGCCCGCCAAGCGCACCCGGGCCGTCCTGGCCACCCTCGGCGCGGCCGCGATCGCCGTCGGCGGAGCCGTCTTCGCCAGCCAGGCGCAGGCCGCGGCCGCCAACCTGCTGGCGAACGGAAGCTTCGGCAGCGGGAACCTGACCGGTTGGACCTGCGACGCGGGGACCGCCTCCGTCGTCAGCTCCCCGGTCTACTCCGGCGACTCCTACGCACTCGCCGGAGCGGCCTCCGACTCGGACGACGCGCAGTGCACCCAGACCGTCTCGGTTCAGCCGAACAGCAGCTACACCCTGTCCGGTGAATTCGAGGGCTCATACGTATACATCGGCGTCAGCAGCGGCTCCGACGACTGGACCCCAGCGGCCACCTCGTGGCAGCAGCTGTCCACCACCTTCACCACCGGCGCGTCACAGACCTCTGTCACGGTCTACACGCACGGCTGGTACGGAGAGGGCACCTACTACGCGGACAACCTCTCGCTGCTCGGCGCGGCCGGCTCCGGCTCGACCAGTTCGAGCCCGACGCCGACCCCGACCACGGCCAGTCCATCGCCCACACCGACGGCGACCACCGCGTCGCCCACGCCGACCTCCACCGGCAGTTCGGGCGGCGGCTCCGGCAGCAGCGGCCTGCCCAAGCACGTGCTGGCCGGTTACTGGCAGGACTTCACCAACAGCGCCGAGCCGTTGACCCTGGCCTCCGTACCGAGCGGCTACAACCTGGTCGACGTAGCCTTCGCCACGGCGGATTCGGCCAACGACGGCGGCGTGACCTTCTCGATCGACTCCGGGCTCTCCTCCGCGCTCGGCGGCTACACGGCCTCGCAGTTCACCGCTGACGTGGCCACGCTGCACGCGCGCGGCCAGAAAGTGCTGCTCTCGGTCGGCGGTCAGAACGGCACGATCACCATCGGCTCCTCGACCGCCGCGACGGACTTCGCGAACAGCGTCTACAGCCTGATGAAGCAGTACGGCTTCGACGGCGTGGACATCGACCTCGAGAACGGGGTCAACGTCCAGTACACCGCGCAGGCGCTGGAGGATCTGAGCGGGCTGGCCGGCTCGTCGCTGATCATCACGCTGGCGCCGCAGACGATCGACATGTACACGACGGGCTCGGACTACTTCCAGCTCGCGCTCGACATCAAGAGCATCCTGACGATCTCCTTCACCCAGTACTACAACTCGGGCACCATGAACGGCTGCGACGGCAACGTCTACGCCGAGGGCACGGAGAACTTCCTCACCGCGCTCGCCTGCACGCAGTTCCAGGGCGGTCTGAACCAGTCTCAGGTCGGGCTCGGCCTGCCCGCGTCCAGCTCGGCGGCCGGCGACGGCGGCTACGTCTCTCCCTCGACGGTGAACGCGGCGCTCGACTGCCTGGCCACCGGCGCGAACTGCGGCAGCTTCGTCCCGCCGAGCAAGTGGCCCGGCATCGGCGGCGCGATGACCTGGTCGATCAACTGGGACGCGTCCAACGGCTACGCGTTCCTGAACACCGTCGGGCCCTACCTGAGTTCGATGTCATAACGTGATCGCCCTGTTACTCAATACTTTGGTAAAGGCTGCGGTACACGCCTTGTAGCGGCAGAGGGTGCGTGTCAGGCTCCCGTCATGGCACGCACCTATCTGTCGACGCTCTCCCCGCGCCGCCGTTGGGGCATAGCCTCGGCCGCCGCCGGAGTCACGCTCGCGGTCACGGCCGGGCTCGGCGAGCCCTGGGGCTTCCACACCATCAGCGCTCTGCCGAAGGACTCGGCGGCGAACTCGGTGCCGCTGCTCGCGAGCACCCTGCAGGTCTTCCACTGGACCACCGGCGGCGGCGCGCTCGGCGGCACCGACCCCTGGATCGCGGCCTTCGTGCTCGACCTGGTCTGGCCGCTGCTCATCCTCATCGGCACCCGAGCGCTCGCGGGCGGACTCGCGCTGCGCCGGGCCAAGCTCTCGCTGATCGTCGGCGTCTGGAGCGTGGCCACGCTCACCGGCGCGTTCGCCGGGCTGGCCGCCGGACTCGTGGACCACCACACCGGCGGCGGCTGGCTGCGCGTGGCGGTCTCCACGGTCACCGCGCGGACCACGACAGGCGACGTGCTCACCCTGCAGGCCGCGACGATGGCCCTGGTCGGCGTGCTGATCGGCTGGCTGCCCGGGGTCGCGGCGGCCATCGCGTACTCGGTCAAGCGCGACGTGCCGAAGCCGGATTCCGACACCTCGTCAGGATCGTCGGGATTCCAGTCCGGCGAGGAGAGGACGCTGATCGAGCGGTCGCTCGCGGAGGAGACCGGCAGCACGCTGAGCATGGAGAGCCTCGAGGAGATCCGCCGCGTACGCCGGCAGCAGGACGGACGAGGCCTGCCTGACGCGCACACCAGCGAGTTCTTCCAGGTCTGAATCGCCCGTAATCGGCTTGTCCCCGGTGATCGCCGCGTGACACGCTCGCTGCGTGCAGATGCATGACGACCAGCTGACGATCCTGCCCGAAACAGTGCGTGAGCTGGTCGAGGACCAGTTCCCCGAGTGGTGCGCGCTTCCCGTCCGCGCCCTCGCCTCGCAGGGCACGGTCAACGCGATCTTCCGCATCGGCGACGAACTCGCGGCCCGCTTCCCGCTTCAGCCCGCCGACCTGGACGAGACTCGTCGCATGCTCAAGCGCGAGGCCGAGGCCGCCGCCGAATTGGCCGACCGCACGCGGTTCCGCACGCCCCGGCCGATCGCGCTCGGCGAGCCCGGCCCCGGCTATCCGCTGCCCTGGTCCGTGCAGACCTGGGTCCCGGGCGAGATCGCCACCCCGGAGAACTCGGCGGACTCAGTGGAACTCGCGCATGACCTGGCCGCCTTCATCCGCGACGTGCGCGCCATCGACACCCGGGGCCGGAAGTTCGGCGGCGCCGGACGCGGCGGCGAGCTGCGGGCGCACGACGAGTGGATGACGACCTGCTTCGCCGGGAGCGAGGGCCTGCTGGACGTGCCGCGGCTTCGGCGGATGTGGGCCGACCTGCGGGAACTGCCTCGCGAGTCGCCGGACGCGATGACGCACAGCGACCTGATCCCCGGCAACGTGCTCGTCGCGCGGGGACGTCTCGCGGGCGTGCTGGACGTCGGCGGGCTCGGCGCCGCCGACCCGGCCCTCGAACTCGTCTGCGCCTGGCATCTGCTGGACGCCGGGCCGCGTCGGCGCCTGCGTGAGGCGCTCGAATGCGACGATCTCGAATGGCGGCGCGGCAAGGCCTGGGCATTCGAGCAGGCGATGGGTGCGGCTTGGTACTACAAAGAGAGCAACCAGGCGATGAGCCATATGGGGATGGTCACGCTGCGGCGGCTCCTCGAAGATGCTGCTGATGAAGACTCCGCTGATTAAGAACGCAGCGTCGCCCGAGCCCGCGTCCTGCGCGCGGTCGGGGTACGCCGCTCGTAGCCCAAAAGGGTGTAGGCCAGATAGACGTTGTGCTCCACCAGGTCGTCCAACGAGTCTGGGCCGTCCGGGTGATACCACTGGGCCACCGCGTTGCAGGACGCGATGATCGACCGGCGCACGTCGTCCGGGTACGGGGTGGTGAAGATCCCGGCGGCCACGCCGGCGTCGATCGGCTCGCGGAAGCGGTCGCTCGCCGCCTTCTGCCTGGCCCGATAGCGCTCGCGCTCGACCGGCTCCAGCGCCCGCGCCTCGTTCATCAGCAGCAGGCTCGCCTCCGAGCGTTCGGCCCGGTAGCGGACGGTGGCCCCGACGACCGCCGCGAGCTGCCGCGCCGGATCGTGTCCGGCCTCCTTGAGCGCCTCGGCGCAGCGGGCCTGGTAGTCGTCCATCCCCTCGTGCAGCAACGCGGCGAGAAGTGCCTGCTTACTTGGGTAATAGTGGTACAAGGCGGACAGGCTCACGCCGGCCGCGGCGGCGATCTCCCGGATGGAGACCGCGTGGAAGCCGCGCTCGGCGAACTGTGCCGAGGCGGCTGCGAACAGGGCCTTGTGGCCTGCGGGGCGTGCGGCCACGGTGGCCCTCCCAGGGATGGACAAGCAGTGCTACTCGCGAGTAGCTTAACGAGCGTTCGATGCGTTGGCGAGAGACAGGATAGGGGTTCGGCGGTGCTCCGGAGCATTTACAACGAGGACCACGAGGCGTTCCGCGCCATGATCCGGGACTTCATCGAGTCCGAGGTGGCGCCGGTCTACGGCGAGTGGGAGAAGGTCGGCCACCCGCCGCGCGATTTCTACAACAAGCTCGGCGAGCTCGGCGTCTTCGGCATCCACGTGCCGGAGGAGCACGGCGGCGCCGGCGAGACCTCGTACAAGTTCGAGGCCGTCATCGCGGAGGAGACCGCCCGCGCGGGCGTGACCTTCGGCGCCGCGGGCATCCACGTCAACCTGGTGCGCCCCTACCTGCTCGCCTTCGCCAGCGAGGAGCAGAAGCGGCGCTGGATGCCGGGCTTCATCAGCGGCGAGATGATGGGCGCCCTCGCGATGACCGAGCCGGGCACCGGCTCCGACCTCGCGGGCATCGCCACCACCGCCAAGCTCTCGGCCGACGGCGCGCACTATGTGCTGAGCGGCGCCAAGACCTTCATCTCCGGCGGCGTGCTGGCCGACCGGGTGCTGGTCGTCGCCCGCACCTCGCCGGCCACCGCGGAGAACCGCCGCGGCGGGCTGTCGATCCTGTTCGTGGACACCAAGTCCGAGGGCTACACGGTCGGCAAGAAGCTGGACAAGATCGGCCTGAAGACCTCGGACACCGCCGAACTGTCCTTCCAGGACGTCAAGGTGCCGGTCGCGGACCTGCTCGGCGAGGAGGGCCAGGCGTTCAAGTACCTGACCCACAACCTGGTCGAGGAGCGGCTCGCCATCCTGGTCGGCTCCACCGCGCAGGCGGGCGCCGCGATCCGCTTCGCCGTGGACTACGTCAAGGAGCGCAAGGCCTTCGGCCAGCCGGTCGCCTCGTTCCAGAACACGAAGTTCGTGCTCGCCGACTGCGAGGCCGACTACCAGGCCGCGCAGGCGCTGACCGACCGCGCCATCGAACTGTTCGACGAGGGCAAGCTGACCCCGTCGGACGCCGCCGCCGCGAAGATCTTCACCACCGAGGCGGCCGGCCGGATCATCGACAAGTGCCTGCAGTTGCACGGCGGCTACGGCTACATCAACGAATACCCGATCGCCCGCCTCTACGCCGACACTCGTGTCTCGCGGCTCTACGGCGGCACCTCCGAGATCATGCGCACGATCGTCGCGAAGTCGCTCGGCCTCTGAGCTTGGGGATTCGCAAGGTGAACGGTCCGCTGGGAAATTCCCGGCGGACCGTTCCGCGTACTCGATAGGTTGGGACGCATGATCGACTACGAGATCCGGCCCGCCCGTCCCGACGAGGCCGCCGCCGTCCTGGAGTTCTGGCGCACCGCGGCCGAGGGGACCAGCATCAGCGACGACCCGAACGGTGTACGCATCCTGATCGAGCGCGATCCCGAGGCGCTGGTGCTCGCGGTGGATGCGGACGACGCGAACCGAATCGTCGGCAGCGTCATCGCCGGTTTCGACGGCTGGCGCTGCCACCTCTACCGGCTGGCCGTGGCCCCGGATCGGCGGCGGCGGGGGATCGGTTCGGCCCTGCTGGACGCGGCGCACCGGCGCTTCGAGTCCTTTGGCGGACGACGCGCCGACGCGATGGTCCTCGAGCGCAACGAGACCGGGCGGCTTACGTGGAGCGCGGCGGGTTACGAGCGTGAGGACCAGTGGCGTCGCTGGGTCAAGCCCCTGCGTTGAGCTGCGCCTTCGGTATATTCGCGGACTTTGTCGGAGGGCCCGGCTAACGTCGGAGAGGTACCGGGATCTTCACCGCCGAAGGAGAGCAAGACCATGGCCATCACCTTGGGCTATGCAAGCCCCACGATCGACTGTCCGGACACCGCCGTGCTGCTCGCCTTCTACCAGAAGCTCACCGGCTGGCAGACGCGGTACGAGTCCGAGGAGTACAGCGCGATCAGCCCGGAGGGCGAGGCGTCGAACGGCGGCCTCGGCTTCCAGAAGGTGGAGAACTACCAGGCGCCCGACTGGCCGGGTCAGAACCGTCCGCAGCAGATGCATCTCGATTTCTACGTGGAGGACCTCGACATGGCGCAGCAGCAGGCGCTTGAGATCGGGGCCGTGCTCGCCGAGTCGCAGCCGGAGCCGGACCGCTGGCGGGTCTTCCTCGACCCGGCGGGGCACCCGTTCTGCCTGTGCGTCGAACCCGAGTGACAGGGCTCGAAGAGGGATGACGCAAAGGCTTTGACGGAGTGAGCGCGCTTACCATACGGTAGGCACTCGTCTGACAGTAGAGATCGAATACGAATAGCGGCACGGAGTAGTGCGGCAGGGGGGCGAACATGGCTGTGGCCAAGCTCAATCAGATCATCGCGGTGGAGAAGGGCGTCAAGAGCAAGTCCTTCTCGGAGCTCACCGATGCTCATCACCAGCTGCTCAAGCCCGCGCTGCTGTCCGGCATCTCGCGCACTTACCAGCCCAAGGACGATGAGGGCGAGCAGCTGCCGCCGGAGTCGACCAAGGTGCAGGTGAAGGCCGAGGAGGTGCTGCACAAGACCTCTGTGACACTGACCCGCCTGTTCGACGTGACGGCGACGAAGGACTGGGCCAACTGCGTGGCCAAGGCCGACGTGAGCGTGGACGGCAGGGTGCTGGTCAAGGACGTGCCGGTCACCTACCTGCTCTTCCTGGAGAAGCAGCTGACCGACCTGCACACCTTCGTCAAGAAGCTGCCGGTCCTCGACGCGGCCGAGTCCTGGGCGCAGGACGCTTCCTCGGACAGCTGGAAGACCGATCCGGTGCAGACCTACCGGACCAAGCGGGTCCCGCGCAACCACGTCAAGGCCGAGGCGACCGAGAAGCATCCGGCGCAGGTCGAGGTCTACTACGAGGACGTCACCATCGGCTACTGGACCACCGTGAAGTTCTCCGGCGCGCTGCCCGCCCGGCGGGTCAACGAGCTGCTGGACCGGGTGGAGAAGCTGCAGCAGGCGGTGAAGTTCGCGCGCGAGGAGGCGAACGGCACGGAGGTCGCCGACCAGCAGGTGGGCGACGCGGTGTTCGGCTTCCTCTTCGGCTGAGAGGTGAAGCAGAACACGCACACACAAAGGCTCCTTCCCGGCTGAGCCCCGGGAAGGCGGCGCGAAAGCGCAGACTGAAACTCAGTGATCAGACTGACGAGGCGGCGTACCAGAGCAGGTTCGATTCCTGCCCCCGGCACCACCTGCCGGGGTAGCCCAAGATGGTAGAGGCGGCGTCGCGATCAACAGCAGACTCTCGCTCGAGACTCGGTCAACCGCCGTCGCACCCCGAATCGAACGGACGCGGACAACCACGTGAGATGCCGGTTCAAGTCCGGTCCCCCGCTCTTTCGCGCGGGGGTGGGCCCAATGGCAGGGCCGCACGTTTGATCATAATGATCCGAGTCCTTAAACGTGTCGGGGGGCTGATAGACGGCACCCCATTCAGCCGGGCGCAGCTGCCTCGCAGCACCCGGCAAGGGATCCAGGGGCCCGGTGGATGGACACTCCGCCGGGTCCCGCCCCTTTCCCGCGCTTTCCTCCCGTGTCTTTTTAAGAATCGGTATTCTCCCGCCCTTTTCCCCGCCCCGCGAGGTACGGTGAGGCTTAGCCAGTACCGTGCGGATCCTCCGGCGAGCCGGGGTCTAAGAAACGGGGCCGAGTCACCATGTTCGAGCGCTTCACCAACCGGGCGCGCCGGGTCGTCGTACTGGCCCAGGAAGAGGCGCGGCTGCTCAACCACAACTACATCGGCACCGAGCATCTGCTGCTCGGCCTGCTGCACGAGAACGAGGGCATGGCGGCGCACGTCCTCGGCGAGATGGGCGTCTCCCTCGACGCCGTGCGCGGCCAGGTGATGACGATCGTGGGGACCGGGGAGTCGTCGCCGAGCGGGCACATCCCCTTCACGCCGCGCGCCAAGAAGGTGCTCGAACTCTCCCTGCGCGAAGCCCTGCAACTCGGCACGGACTACATCGGCACGGAACACCTGCTACTCGGGCTGATCCGCGAGGGCGAGGGCGTCGCCGCGCAGATCCTCGTCCGACTCGGCCAGGACCTGAACAGTGTCCGCCGAGCCGTCATCACGATCTACGAACAGCATCCGCCGGACTCGGAACACGAGGGCCGCAGTCTGCCGGGCGATCGCCCGCAGGCGGTGCCTGCCGAGTCCGCGAGCGGCGCCGGGCCCCGACTCGCGATGCCCGGATCTCTCCAGTTCCGCAGGACGAGTCGGCCGGTGAGCACCTTGGCGGGGCGCGAGTACGTGCCCGGCCTCATCCACGCGCTGATCCGGCCGAACGACCCGGTTGTGCCGAGGCCTGCCGAGGCGGAACTGCTGGCGGCCGTGCTCGCCCGGCGCGAGCACAACAACGCGCTGCTCGTCGGCCCGACCGGCTCTGGCAAGTCAGCCCTCGTACGCGGCCTGGCCCAGGAGTTCGCGGCCGGCCGCGGCCCGGCGTCACTGGGCCGCGCGGAGTTCGTCCAGCTCGATCCGCCGGCCCTGCGTACGGGGGTGGACTGGGTGGCGCGTCGCGGCTCGTCGCCGATCGTGCTCGTCGAGGACCTCGACCTGCTGCTGCTGAGCTCGGGCGATACGTACAGCGGTCGGCTGGTCCTGGGCCTCGCGCCCTTCGCCAAAGCCGAGGAACCGCTGATCGTCACGGCGACCCCGCAGTCGCGCGAGAAGCTGGAGACGCTGTTCCCGACCATCGCGACGCGCTTCGAGACGGTCGAGCTGCCCGAGGCCGACGCGGACCTGACCATGCGGGTCCTGCGCCTGCTCCGGCCGACCCTGCAGGAGTTCCACAGCATCGCGATCGAGGACGCCGCGCTGGCCGCCGCCGTCGAGCTCGCCCCGCAGATGGTCGGCGGCCGCGTGCTGCCCGGCGGGGCGGTGGACCTGCTCGACGCCGCCGCCGCGCGGCTGACCCCGCGGCGCGAGCGGGGGAGCGGCGAGACCCCCGTGCTGCGCGAACAGGACCTGCGCCGGGCTTCCTGAATCCTTGGCGAACGGACACCGCCCGCGCCGTAGACTTACGGGGTCCAGCTGCGAAGATCCCCGGCCAAAGGAGGCATGGCACCTTGGCGGTCACCGACGAGGCCATCGAGAAGATCAAGGACATGATCGTGTCCGGGGCGCTGCAGCCCGGCCAGCGGCTGCCCAAGGAGGCGGACCTGGCGACCGATCTCGGCCTGTCCCGCAACTCGCTGCGCGAGGCCGTGAAGGCGCTGTCCCTGATGAACATCCTGGACGTGCGGCAGGGCGACGGGACGTACGTCACCAGCCTCGAGTCCCCGCTGCTGCTCGAGGCGCTGAGCTTCATCGTGGACTTCCACCGGGACGACCAGGTGCTCGAGTTCCTCGCCGTCCGCCGCATCCTGGAGCCCGCCGCCGCGGCGCTGGCCGCGCACACGATCTCGGCCGAGGAGCTGGCCGAGCTGCGCGCGGTGCTGGAGTCGGCCGGGTCCCGGGACGGGATCGACAAGATCATCGCGGCGGACGTGGAGTTCCACCGCAGGATCACCCAGGCCACCGGAAACCGCGTGCTCTGCTCGCTGCTGGAGGGCCTGTCCACGCCGACGATGCGCGCCCGCGTCTGGCGCGGCCTGACCGAGCCGGCCGCGCTGGAGCGCACGCTGGCCGAGCACGCCTCCATCCTCGACGCCCTCGAGGCCAGGGACGCGGAGGCCGCCCGCGCCTGGTCCACCGTGCACATCGCCAACGTCGAACGCTGGCTCGCCTCAGTGCTCTGATCCGAACTCATATCCGAGCTCTGATCCGCCGGTTAGCCGGGCTGCTTGGCCGACTTCTTGACATCATCCCCATCGTGAACGACGAGAACTCCTCCCCTCACGGGTCGGGTTTCCTGCTTCGACGTCAACAGCCGCCCCGGTTAAGGCGAGGGACGTTGGTACGTCCAGCGGTCTTATATCGACTCCACAGGCGTGACTTGCCGCAAGTCCTGCGGTAGGCCGGTCCACAAGTGAACTAGCGTTACAGATTGTACATGAGAAAGCGGTGTGAGTAGCCGACTGGCGGGCTGCCACCCCGATTCTGGGGGACGGGATCGGTGCCCTGAAATCCGCGAGGAACAACACCCGGTACTCCGCCGCGAACCGGCCCTGGATGCCCGCGCTGGGCAACCACAAGATCGAGATCGGCAACGGAGACCTCGGATACAACTCGTACATGACCCGGTTCGCGCTGCCGGACGACGAGACCAAGTGGCCGAACAACTGGTACAAGTTCCAGGTCGGCTCGGTGCTGTTCGTCTCGCTGGACAACAACGAGGTCGTCTACCAGAACTCGGGCGCGTACGACGCGACGACCGGCCAGGTCATCTACAACCGCGGCTGCAGCAACGGCGCGCAGACCGCGTGGCTGGAGCGCACTCTCGCGTCAGCGCGCTGCGACGACTCGGTGGACTGGATCGTCGCCTACATGCACCAGCCCGCGATGTCCTCGTCCTCCAGCGGCTCTGGCGGCGACCTGGGCATCCGTCAGCAGTTCATGGACCTTTTTTACCAGTACGGCGTGGATCTCGTGCTGGCCGGACACGACCACGACTACGAGCGCACCTACGCCGTACGTGGCACCGACGCCGGGACCTACCTGCGCCCGACCGTCGTCTCGCACGACACGGACGTGGTCGACACCACGTACCCGTGGGGCATCGCAGTCTTCGATGTCGACCCGGGTTCGCACCCCGGCGACCAGACCTCGATCTCCATGACCTACTACCACACCCCGGCGGCGACGGCGGACAACCCGTACCCCGCGCCGATCGCGTACGACTCCTTCAAGGCCGTCCGGCAGCGCCGCGACGGCTGGCTGAGCGACGCGTCGAAGAAGGTGGCTGTCGCACACTAATCGGCGCACGTGGGGAAGAATGCGGTCATGGCGAACGAGGAGAAGAACGAAGCCCACGAGTCGGTCATCGGCACCAGCGTTCTGCTGCTTCAGCTGCCGGACGTGGCAACGCACCTGAATCCGTGGGTCGGCCTGTGGCCGCACGACGGGTTCACGACGCACGTCACCATCCTCGCGCCGTTCCTGCCGGATTCCGAGCTCGGCGAGGATGTCCTCGCCGAGCTGCGGACGCTCTTCGCGGGCTTCGCAGCCTTCGAGGTCACCTTCGCGAAGGCCGCGCGCTTCCCCACGGTGCTCTACCTCGCGCCGGAGCCGGAACAGCCGTTCCGGGAGATGACCGCCGCGGTGTACGGGCGCTGGCCGCAGTGCCCGCCGTACGCGGGCAAGTACCCGGACGCGACGCCGCACGCGAGCGTCGTGTACGACCGCACCGAAGCCGAATACGAGGACGTGGCGCGGGAGCTCGCGACCCGGCTTCCGCTGCGTACCCGGGCTGCCGCCGTCGACCTGCTGATCTACGACGGCAGCCGCTGGAACGTGCGGGAGCGTTTCCCGCTCGCGGCGAACTGAGCGTCAGACGGGCTACAGCGTCGCCAGGATCTCCTGCAGCGGGTCAAGGCCGAGCGAGCCGAGTGCGAGCGCCTGGTCGTGGAACTTCTTCAGGCTGAAGTCGGCGCCCTTACGGGCCTTCGCCGCCGCGCGCGCCTCCAGCCAGATCTTCTCGCCCAGCTTGTACGAGGGCGCCTGGCCCGGCCAGCCGAGGTAGCGGTTGAGCTCGAAGCGCAGGTTGGCGTCCTCCATCCGCGAGTGCGAGCGCAGGAACTCCCAGGCCAGCTCGGCGTTCCAGACCTCGCCACTGTGATCATTAGACCCGTGCCACCCCGCCCCCCGCGGCACCTCGAGCCCCAGGTGCACGCCGAGGTCCACGACGACGCGGGCCGCGCGCAGCATCTGCATGTCCAGCATGCCCAGGTGCGCGCCCGGGTCCTCGAGGTATCCGAGCTCTTCCATCAGCCGCTCGGAGTAGAGCGCCCAGCCCTCGCCGTGGCCGGAGACCCAGCACAGCAGCCGCTGCCAGCGGTTGAGCGAGTCCTGGTTCGCCACGGCCGCGGAGATCTGCAGGTGGTGGCCGGGGACGCCCTCGTGGTAGACGGTGGTGACCTCCTGCCAGGTGGAGAAGTCGTCGATGCCGTCCGGCACCGACCACCACATCCGGCCGGGCCGCGACCAGTCCTCGCTCGGGCCGGTGTAGTAGACGCCGCCGTCGCCGGTCGGGGCGAGGCAGGCCTCGATCCGCAGCGCCTGCTCCGGGATGTCGAAGTGGACGCCGTTGAGCTCCTCGATCGTCTTCTCGGCGAGATCCTGCATCCAGGAGCGGAAGTTCTCCCGGCCCGCGACGCGGCGCTTCGGGTCCGCGTCGAGCAGCGCCATCGCCTCGTCGGCGGTGGCGCCCGGCTTGACCAGCCCGGCCACCCGCTTCTGCTCGGCGGCCAGCCGGTGCACCTCGGACCAGCCGTAGGCGTAGGCCTCGTCCAGGTCCACCGCGGCGCCCAGGAACTCCCGCGAGGCCCGCGCGTAACGCTCGCGCCCGACCGCGTCCGGCCGCACGGCCAGCGGAAGCAGCTCGCGGGTCAGGAACGCGCCGAGCTCCGAGGTGGCCTCCTCGGCCTGCCGCGCGGCCCGGTCGAGCTCGTCCTTGAGCGCGCCCTCGGCGCCGAGCGTCCCCACGAGAGTCGTGTAGAAGCCGCTGCCGGGCTTGGTCCAGTTCTCGCACTGCTTGGCCACCTCGACGACCTGCCGCTCGGCGGGCGCGCGCCCGGCCCGCGCGGAGGCGAGCAGCGTCTGCCCGAGCTGCGCGTAGGCCAGCGGGACCTTCGTCATCCGGCCGGCGATGGTGCGGCAGGCGTCCTCGCCCTCGGTGGCCATCAGGTCGAAGGACTGCCGTACTTCCTGCACCCCGCTGGCGATGACGTTGAGCTCGCGGGTGTCGTCCCCGGCGTCGTGCGCCTCCACGGACAGCCCGAGCCGCTCGAGCATCGCCAGCTTGGCGACGCGCTCGGCGTCGGTCGAGGGGGTCAGCGCGCTGACGGCGGCGAGGGTCGAGCGGTTGAGTTCGGTGCGCTCGTCGTAACCGTCGGTGGACAGGTCGGGCAGCTCGTGATCATGCCCCGCGATTCCCGTGTAGGTGGCGAGGATCGGATTCAGGGCCGCCGTCCGCTCGACGTAGTCGTCGGCGATGTGAGTGAGGGTGGTCATGAACTACGACCTTAACCGTTCGCCCCGCCCGACGGCAGACGCGCGTTCGCGCGCGGCCGCCGGGAGAGCCACGGCCTTCGGGTGGTGCGGGTGATGCTTGGTACATCCAGGTGGTGCTGCTGTTGCCGCTGCTACTGAGCGACGGTCCCGGCGTCGGTGCCGGCCTCGCCCTGCTTGCCCTCGGGCAGGGTGTCGACGCCCTCGGGCAGGTCGATGACCGGCACCGGGTCGAGGCCCAGCTTCGCGGCCATCATGGTCAGCAGTTGGTCCTGGGCGGCGAGGTGCGCCTGGAGCTGGGCGTTCTCGTGCAGCACGATGCTGACGTCGTGGTACGTGGCCTCGGCGCGCTTGTCCGCGGCCCCGGCCTGCACGTTCTGGCCGACCATGATGATCGACAGCAGGACGAGCTGCAGGAAGGTCTGCGCGATCCAGGCGATGAGCGTGCCGGTGCCGCCGTCGATCGCGGTGGGCAGGCTGAACAGGTCCATGATGCCGAACGCGTAGGCGCACCACATGGAGCCGACGATCTTGGTGATCCACAGCGCCAGCCAGGTGTTGACCCGGGCCACTGGGCTGCTCGTGTCGTGCTGGTCGGCCACCTTGACCGGGCCGACCGCCTGGCGCGCGTGCACGTGCGGATGCGGGATGTGCTCGTAGAGGCTGCTCATAGTCGGTGGGGGTCCCTCCGTTTGGGTGGTGCTCGATTGCCGCCATACGCGACGGTCCTGCGTTGGCGGGCGAGTCTATCGGCCAGCTGCGACACATCCCGATACCGTCGTACGGCAAAATTGGGGATTGTGACCTCTTCGAAGCTTCCGCTGCTCGTCCTGAACGGCCCGAATCTCAACCTGCTCGGCACCCGCGAGCCGGAGATCTACGGCCGCGACACGCTCGCCGCCGTCGAGGCGCTGTGCGTGAAGGCCGCCGCCGAGCACGATCGGACCGTGGACTTCCGGCAGAGCAACCACGAAGGCGTGCTCATCGACTGGATCCAGGAGGCACGTGCCAGCCATGCCGGTCTGATCATCAACCCGGCGGCGTACTCCCACACCTCCGTCGCGCTGCACGACGCGCTGGCCGCGCTGGACGGCAAGCCGATCATCGAGGTGCACATCTCCAACGTCCACAAGCGCGAGGCCTTCCGGCACCACTCGTACGTCTCCTCGGTCGCGGACGGTGTGATCGCGGGCTGCGGCGTGCAGGGGTACGCGCTGGCGATCGCAAGAGTGTGCGCGCTGCTGGGGTAGTCGGCCCTCCGCGTATTCGGCTATTGAGACACGGATAGGGAAAGCGGGCACAGACGGCATGCGCATATTCGTCGCCGGTGGCACCGGAGCCATCGGGAGGTTCCTGATTCCGCTGCTTGTGCAGGCGGGCCACCAGGTCACGGCCACGACCCGTTCCCCGGAGCGTGTGCACGGCCTGCGGGAGGCGGGCGCCGAGGCAGTGGTGGTAGACGTCTTCGATCGGGACGCGCTCGCTGCCGCAGTGGCTGCGGCGGCTCCCGAGGCGGTCATCCACCAGCTGACATCGCTGAGTGGCGGTGACATGGCGCAGCACGCGCGCATTCGCCGCGAGGGGACGCGCAACCTCGTAGACGCGGCGGTGAAGGCGGGCGTGGGAACGTTCGTCGCACAATCCATCTCCTGGGTGTACGAAGGCGGCGACGGGCTGGCAGAGGAGCAGGTCCCGCTCGACCTGTCCGCCCCCAAGCCGCGCGCGAACGTGGTCGGGGGAGTGGCCGCACTAGAGGACGCGGTGACGAGCGGCGGCTTCGAGCGTCACGTGATCCTGCGCTTCGGCATCTTCTACGGCCCCGGAACCTGGTACGTGCCCGGCAGTCTGATGGCGGACAACCTGGCCGCAGGCTCCCTGCCGGCGAACGACGCGGTCAGTTCATTCGTCCATACGAGTGACGCCGCCGAGGCGACGGTGCTAGCCCTGGACTGGCCGTCCGGCCCGGTCAACGTCGTGGACGACGAACCGGCCCCGGCCCGCGAGTGGGTCCCGGTCCTGGCCAAGGCTCTCGATCGGCCGGCACCCGAGCCGACATCCGGGCGAGAGGCGTGGGAGCGCGGCGCCTCCAACGTGTACGCAAAGAAACTGGGCTGGACGCCGTCCCACCCGACCTGGCGCACCGGCTTCTTCGCAGTCGACTGACGGCCGAGGCCGACGCGGACCTCGGCTACGCAGGCCCCGCCTCGTCGATGCGCGCGCCCGCAGCCCGAAGCTCGGTGACCAGGGAACTGAGTTGGGCAAGCGACTCAGCTGGCAGCACCGAGCCGATGCGCTTGTCCAGTTCTTCCTCAACCACGACGCAGGCCTTTGCGAACAACTCCTCGCCTGCCGGGGTGAGCTCGATGATCGACGAGCGTTTGTCGCCGGGGTTGCTGCGGCGCGCGAGGTGTCCCAGCGCTTCGATCCGGTCGACCGCCTTGCTGGTGCCTCCGACGGTCAGTGAGAGCCGGTGGGAGATGTCGTAGACGCGGCAGGACGGCGTTTGCGCGATGACCTGCATCACGTCGAAGTTGCTCATCGGGATGCCGCACTGCTCGCGCAGCCGCCGGTCCACCGCGTCCCACAGTTCGGTCTCCCACCGGACCACGTCGCTGAACAGACGCCTGAGATCCGTCATGACCGTTTGCCCCTTCCCCGAGCCCCCGACGGGTCGATTCCCTGGAATCTTGCGCCAACGTAGCATCCGCCGCCAGTCGGGCAGGATGACCCCATGACGAAGATACTGTTCATCGGTGCTTCGACGGGGAACTCGCTGATTCACCGCGCATTCCCCGCGTGGGTCGAGCACTTGGGCGTGAAGGCCGAGGTCGTGGGCGTAGACCTGCCGCTCGGCGCCGCCCCGAAGGACTACCTGCGCGTCGTCGACGACATCCGTGCCGACGCCGACTGCCTCGGCGCCGTGGTGACCACGCACAAGGTCGCGCTGTACCAGGCGGCCGCGCACCGTTTCGACGCTCTCGATGAGCTGGCCCTTTCCTGCGGGGAAATCAACTCGATCAGGAGCGCGGACGGCAACCTGGCCGGCTTCGCGCGGGACCCGATCTCGGTCGGGCGGGTGGTGGACGCGATCTGGCCGACGTCCAGCGGCGAGGTGCTGTGCCTGGGCTGCGGCGGGACCGCCATCGCACTAGGCCGACACCTGCTGGCGCGCGGACATCAAGGGGTCATCCACGCCGTCGACCGTGACCCGGCGGCCGTGCAGAGACTGACCAACGCCCTAGGCGCCGACCACGGCCGCGTCCAGGCCCGATGCAGCGCTGCCCCCTGGGACGAAACGATCGCCGCGCTGGACCCCGGCGCGTTGATCGTCAACGCCACCGGAATGGGCAAGGAAAGGCCGGGCTCCCCGGTCACCGAAGCTGCGGTTTTCCCCGTCGAGTCGGTGGTGTGGGAGCTGAACTATCGCGGCGACCTGCGCATGCTGGACCTAGCCCGAGCGCAGTCGCGGCAGCGGACGCTTGCCGTGCACGACGGGTGGACCCTGTTTTGCCATGGCTGGGCGTCCGCGCTCTCGGCGGTGCTCGCACTGCCCGACGATCCTCAGTTGGGTGAGCGGTTCGCCGCCTTGGCGCACGATCTACGGTCACTCGCTCGGGGGACCGCGATTTGACTAAGCGTCACGCGGGCCCGGCATAATGTCTTCCATCTTATTGAAAACGAATTTCAAAGTCCGGAAGTCGAGGGACGGTACGGTGCGGATCGCGTTCGTGGGCAAGGGCGGCAGCGGCAAGACGACACTTTCCGCGCTGTTCATTCGGGAGCTGGCCCGGCTGGGGCGGCCGGTCGTGGCGATTGACGCCGACATCAACCAGCACCTCGGGGCGGCGCTGGGGCTCGGCGAGGAGGAGCTGGACGGGCTGACGCCGATGAGCGCGGTGCTGCCGGAGATCAAGGAGCACCTGCGCGGCTCGAACCCGCGGATCGCGTCGGCCGAGCAGATGGTGAAGACCACGCCGCCCGGCAGCGGGTCGCGGCTGGTTCGCTTCGACGCGGCGTCGCCGCTGGACTCGCTGTGCACGCTGCCGCTGAGCGGCGAGCTCGCGGGGGCTCGGCTGATGGTGACCGGGGCGTTCGCCGAGCAGGACCTCGGGGTCTCCTGCTACCACTCGAAGGTCGGCGCGGCGGAGCTCTACCTCAATCACCTGGTCGACGGGCCGGGGCAGTACTGCGTGCTCGATATGACGGCAGGGGCGGACGCGTTCGCGTCGGGACTGTTCACGCGCTTCGATGTCACGTTCCTGGTGGTCGAGCCGACGCGAAAGAGCGTGTCCGTCTACCGGCAGTACACCGATTACGCGGCGGAGTACGGGATCTCGGTACGCGTGGTCGGGAACAAGGTCGTGGACGCGGAGGACGTTTCGTTCCTGGACGCCGAGGTCGGGAACGCGCTGGTCGGGTGGATGGGGGACTCGCGGTACGTCAGGGCCCTGGATCGGGGACAGCGGCCGGAGTTCTCGACCTTCGAGCCGGCCGGGCGCGAACTGCTGGCGGCGATGCTGGCCGAGGTGGACGGGTCGGTCCGCGACAACGACCGGATGACCTCGCTCGCGCACCTGTTCCACACCAAGAACGCGCTGGCCTGGGCGAACCGTGCGGCAGGGACGGACGTGGCGCTGCAGATCGATCCGGGGTATGTCAGCCCACTGGTCTGAGTATCACGCTACGCCGCGGATTCGGGTGACGAAGAAGGAGCCGAGGACGGTCACCACCGCGACGCTCACGTAGAGGCTCGGGTAGCCGCCCAGGTAGGTCACGATCGGCGCGGCAAGGGCGGGGCCGAGCACCTGCGGCGCCGAGCTCGCGATGTTGATGATGCCCAGGTCCTTGGCGCGATCTTCAGCCGTAGGGAGCACTTGTGTGATGAGTGCTTGGTCCACGGAGAGGTACACGCCGTAGCCGAGACCGAGCAGCCCCGCGCAGACCACGGCGCCGGTCCAGGTTTCCCAGACCGCCAGCAGGAGTGCGGCGGCGGCCATCGCATAGCCGGAAGAAATGACTGCCGGCTTCCGGCGGCCCGAGCGGTCTGAGAGGACGCCGCCGACGACGACCGTGAGCAGCGTTGTGGCCGTGTAGACGAGGATCAGGATCAGCAGGCCGTTGTCGGGGTCCGCGTACTTCACCCGGTCGCGCAGAAAATACAGCAGGTAGAGCGTGCCGAGGGCGTTGCCCAGCTGGATCAGGAAGCGCGTGCCCCAGGCCCAAGCGAAGTCAGGGTGCTGACGGAACGGGAAATGGAACGCGGCGAGGACTGACGAGGCGGAGAAGTGCGGGAGCTGGTCCTTCGGCACCTGCGGGTCGGGATGGCGAAGGACCATAGGCAGAACTGTGAGCAGGACGAGGAAGCCGACCGCCAGGTAGCCGGAGATCTGGCCGGTGATGATCTCCGCGACCAGCGCGACGCCGATGACGACGCCGAGCGATTGCGTCAGCCCTACCCAGCCGGAGACCAGGCCGCGCTGGCGGACCGGTACGCGGTCGGGGACTGCCGCGCTCAGGCCCGCCTGCATCGCGTTGAGCCCGGCCTGCGCGACGCACCAGCCGAGCGTGACGCCGACGAGCCCATGCTGGCCGGACAGCAGCGCCAGCCCTGCGCAGCCGAGCAGCGCGCCGCCCGCGATCCACGGCCTGCGTCGGCCGAAGCGCGAGGCCGTCGCGTCGGACAGGGCACCGGCGAGCGGACCTACGAGTACTGCGATGAGTGCGCCGACGGCCGTGACGATACCGAGTGCGGTGGTCTTGTGCGCCGGGTCGATGTCCTGGACCTGGTTCGGCAGCAACTCCTGCAGCGGGCCGAAGTAGCCGATGTAGAGCCCTAAGTTGGCAATCGACAGGAGGCTGATCCAGCCTCGTCGCACATTGATACCCGGAGTCGTCAGCGCGGGTTCCAGCACCGGTTCGGCGGCGGCCGTCACGCCTCAGGCCTTCTTCTGCGCGGCTATGGCGGCCTGGTACCAGTAGTAGGAGTCCTTCGGCGTTCGAGCTAAGGTCTCGTAGTTGGTGCGGACGAGGCCGAACCGCTGCTCGTAGCCCTCGGCCCACTCGAAGTTGTCCAGCAGCGACCAGGTCAGATAGCCGCGCACGTCCACGCCGGCGGCCATCGCATTATTCAGGGCCCTGATGTGCGCGTCGAGGAATTCGATGCGGGCCACGTCGTGCACCACGTCGTCCGCGTCGGGCTCGTCCGGCGTGGAGCAGCCGTTCTCGGTGATGGTGATCGGCGGCAGCGCGTCGCCGTAGCGCTCCTTGAGGCCGACGAGCAGTTCGGTCAGGCCCTCGGGCACGACCGGCCAGCCGAACGCCGTCGTCGGCACGCCTTCGATTTCGCGGAAGTCGAAGGGCAGCCCGGTGACGGCGATGTCCGCGGCGGCGATCGACGTCGGGTTGTAGTAGTTGATGCCGAGGCCGTCGATACGGGCGCTGATGATCTCGAGGTCGCCGGGCCACACGTGCTCCGGGTCGTCGGGCAGGCCGACCGGGCTGAGATCAGGGTACGTACCGAGCATGATCGGGTCGTTGAACAGGCGGTTGTGGAAGGTGTCGTAGATGGTCGCCGCAGCGAGATCGTCAGGGTGCTGGCTCGCCGCGCGGACCGGCGTGCAGTTGTTGGTGATCAGGATCTCCTCGGCGCCGAGCTCGCGCAGCACCGGTACCGCGAGGCCGTGCGCCAGGAGCTGGTGGTGACCCGCGGGGAGGGCGTCGAACATCAGCGCCTCGCCCGGCGCGTGCATCCCGAACGCGTAGCCGTAGGTCAGGTGCACGATCGGCTCGTTGAGCGTGACCCAGCTCTTGACGCGGTCGCCGAGCTGGGCCGCGATCACGGCCGCGTAGTCGGCGAAGCGGTAGGCCGTCTCCCGGTTCATCCAGCCGCCGACGTCCTGCAGCGCCTGCGGAAGATCCCAGTGGAACAGCGTCGGCATAGGCCTGATACCGCGTTCCAGCAGCGCGTCCACCAGCCGGTCGTAGAAGTCGAGCCCTGCGATGTTCACCGGGCCGTCGCCGGTTGACTGGATGCGGGGCCAGGAGATCGAGAAGCGGTACGTGTCGATGCCCAGGTCCGCCATCAGCGCTACGTCCTCGGACCAGCGGTGGTAGTGGTCGCAGGCCACGTCGGCCGTCTCGCCGTTCTTGATCCGGCCCTCGGTGTGCGCGAACGTGTCCCAGATCGACGGGCCCCGTCCGTCCTCGTGCACCGCGCCCTCGATCTGGTACGCGGCGGTGGCCACGCCCCAGCGGAAGCCCGCCGGGAACCCGGGCAGCGCCGACCGGTCTTCCGTCATCGATCCACGGCTCCTCGACGAAGGTGAACTCGCGTTCAGAAGGGTGGTTGGATCGAGTGTCCGGCAGCGCCCGGCTTCGCGCAAGACCGCCGCGATGAAAGGATGGGGCCCATGGAACTGAGAATCTTCACAGAGCCGCAGCAGGGTGCGAGCTACCAGACGCTACTCGCGGTGGCGAAGGCCACGGAGCGGCTCGGCTTCGACGGGTTCTTCCGCTCGGACCACTATCTGAAGATGGGTTCGAGCAGCGGTCTGCCCGGCCCGAGCGACGCGTGGATCACTCTGGCCGGCCTGGCCAGGGAGACGGAGCGGATCCGGCTCGGCACGCTCGTGTCCCCGGTGACCTTCCGGCTGCCGGGGCCGCTCGCGATCTCGGTGGCGGGGGTGGACGAGATGTCCGGCGGCCGGGTGGAGCTGGGCCTCGGCGCGGGCTGGTTCGAGGAGGAGCACACCGCCTACGGCATCCCGTTCCCGGAGAACAAGCACGCGCTGCTCGAGGAGCAGCTGGCGATCGTGACCGGCCTGTGGGGCACCCCGGAGGGTGAGACCTTCTCCTTCGAGGGCGAGCACTACCAGCTCAAGGACAGCCCGGCGCTGCCCAAGCCGACTCAGCCGCAGATCCCGCTGGTCATCGGCGGCGGCGGTCCGAAGCGCACGCCGCGGCTCGCGGCCACCTACGCGTCCGACTACAACGCCGGGTTCATCGGCGTGGACGAGACCCGGCAGCGCTTCGAGACCGTGGACGACGCGTGCCGCAAGCTCGGGCGGGACCCGAAGACGCTGACGCACTCGATCGCGCAGGTGCTGTGCGTCGGCCGGGACGAGGCCGAGCTGGCCAAGCGCGCCGAGGCGATCGGCCGCGAGGTGGACGAGCTGCGCGCCAACGGCCTGGCCGGCACCCCGGCCGAGGTCGTGGCGAAGCTCGAGAGCTTCGCTGCGGTGGGCACCGAGCGCGCGTACCTCCAGGTGCTGGATCTTTCAGACCTCGAACACCTCGAGCTGGCGGCGGCCGAGATCCTGCCGTGGGTCTAGGCCCGGCTTCAGCTCGTTGGAGCGCTCCGACCTGGGGTTTCCTGGGTCGGAGCGTGGCGCCGGGTACGTCGTGGGACGCATCGTGGCGCCTGGGTGCGGGGGTTTCTCTGGAATTCTTTAGGCGCCTTTTGGATGATTATCGTTCCGACCCGGTGTCTTCCTTGCTATAACGGGCAGATGGATTCGTCGGATCCCGAGGAAACGACCCCCGGACACTGCCCCACCTGCGCGAGCGCGGCCGGAGTCGTATGCGCCGCGTCCCTGGCCGGTAACACCGCGCAACCATCCGGTGTGCACTTCCTCGACATCCGGCTGCCAGGACGGGTGGCCTGGTCCGGCCTGTGGCTGTGCGCCGCGGGCTGCTTCGTCCTCGGCCTCGTCGCCTGGCTGCTGGCCCCCTCGACCGGCTGGTACCAGGCCGCCGGCGTCTTCGTCATATTCGGGCTGACCTTCGCGCTGATGGGCGTGTGGCAGACCCGGCACAACCGGAGCCGGATGCGCGGCGCCGAGCCGCTGGTGCACAAGACGCACGCCCGCGCCCTCTACTGCCGCGCGTGCGAATGCGTGTACTTCGACAGTCGCAAGCTCCCGGCCGGCATCCCCGTCGGCAAGCCGATGAGCGCGGCCGAGTATCGCAGGAAGCTGTGGTACGCCTGCGGATTCACCAAGCCGATCTAGTCCCCTGATACGGCACGCCGAGTACGTACCCTTACTTCGGCGTGCCCATCAGTCTGCATTCTCGCTGCCTGCCTGCACTGGGAACCTTAAAGCGTATCACCGCACGCAATAGGGGTCAAATAAAAGACGGTTCCTTTAGGTAACAGACACGTTGCCGCCACCTTCGTCGACGTACTTTGAGACCAGTGCCCGCAGGGCCGTCCCGATGGCCCGGCCCCGCGCCCTGGCACCTGACGGATCTGACCCACGCAGCATCCCAGGAGAATCATGTCTCTCTCATTCACCCGCCGCCTCACCGCGGTCGCCGCGGCCTGCGGCACCGCCGCCGGCCTCGCGCTCAGCGCCGCCCCGGCCCACGCCGCGGCCAGGCCTGCCGCCACCGACCCGTACTCCGCGTTCGTGTTCACGCTGGGCTCCACCGAGACCACGATCTACAACTTCATCGACACCGCGACCTCCACGCTCGACATGACCATGTACGAGCTCTCCGACACCAAGGCCGTCAATGACCTGATCGCCCGCAAGAAGGCGGGCGTCACGGTCCGCGTCATCCTCGACGAGGCGAACAAGAGCACGAACCAGACCGCGTACACGGCGCTCAAGAACGCCGGCGTCGGCGTGGTGTGGTCCTCCACCAAGTTCACCTACACCCACCAGAAGACCATCACCGTGAACGACGACGAGTCGCTCATCCTCACCGGCAACCTCACGGCCGAGTACTACCCGACCAGCCGCGACTACGGGGTCTTCGACTCCAACGCGGCGGACGTCGCGGAGATCGAGAAGGTCTTCGCCGCCGACTACAAGCACTCCTCCATCACCGCGACCGATGCCACCGACCTGCTCTGGTCGCCCAACACGGCCCAGACCCGGCTGCTGTCGATCATCAACGGAGCGACCAAGACCCTGGACGTCGAAGAGGAGGAGTTCAGCGACACCGCGCTCGTCAACGCCATCGTCGCCCGCGCCAAGGCCGGCGTGAAGGTGCGCGTCGTCGTCGAGTACCCCTCCTCGTACACGTCCGAGATCGACGAGGTCACGGCCGCCGGTGGCAAGGTCGTCGGCTACAGCTCGTCCACCGGGTTCTACGTGCACGCCAAGGCGATCGTCGCCGACTACGGCCTGTCGACCGCCGCGGTCGAGGTCGGTTCGATGAACTTCAGCTCCAACTCCCTCGACAACAACCGCGAGCTCGGCATCATCCTGAACGACACCGCCGTGGAGAAGGTCATCGAGACCGCCTTCGACAGCGACTACTCCGGCGGCACGAGCGCCTGACCCGGTAGCCGCGACGGCTACGACCGGCTCAGGCATCGAAGTCGGTCTCGCCCGCACCGCGGAGTGTGCGGGTGAGGCCGACCTCGATGCCTCAAGTCTCATCCCTCATGACGTGGACAGCGACGCGTTTCCCAGCGCCACCAGGTTGTTCGCCGAGTTATTCGAACCCTGACGGGCGCAGGACATGATCAGCCGGTCCACGCCGCTGACGCTGAACGAGAGCTTCACCGGCTGGCCGATCGAGGTGGTCTGCACGTCGAGCGTCTTGCCGTTCTGGTCGGTGAAGGTGATCGTGTTCGTGATGCCGGTCGCGTACTGCGCGTCGTCCGGGATGCCGTACTGCGCGGTGAACGTGCTGTAGCCGGCCACGTTCCAGTCGATCAGGCCGCTCGTCGGGCAGTAGAAGCTGCTGCTGTTCGCGTAGTCGATGTCGCTGATGTGCACGTCCTGCTGGGTGTAGACGTCGCCGTCGACCGGCGCGGGCAGGTACTCGGTGCCGAACGGCGGCGTGAACGCCGAGCTCGGATCGTCCGAGCTCGACGGGTCGGTGGACGTGGCCGAACCGCCGTCCGAGGCGGACGTCCCGGGCGAGGCCGAACCGGAGGTCGCGGGGTCGCCGCTGGCGCTGGCGCTCGAACTCGCGTCGTCCGTGGCGTCCGAGCCGGTGTCGGCGGGGGAGGCCTGGGCTGACGGCGTGGCCGAGGTCGTGGAATCCACGGCGACCAGTTGCTTGTGATTGTTTGAGATCATCGCGTAGGCCATGCCGCCCAAGACCACGAGGAGCAGGGCGATCAGCCCGTAGAGCAGCGCCAGTCTGCGCCGCCGCACGACCACGCCCACCGGTGGCCGGGGGACCGGGAGATGCTGCGACGAGGGGATGATCACCTCAACGAACTCGGTCGGTTCCGCCTCGGGGCCGGGGCCCGGCTCGGGCTCCGGGATCCGCTCGAGCTCGTAGTGCTGTGTGGCATCGGGCTCGGGCACGGGTTCGGGCCCCTCCGCCCGCTCCTGCTCCGCCGGGTCTGAGAATTCTCCGTTCGCGGTCATGTCAGACACGCCCTCCCTGCGTACTGTGCGTGGTCAGCCCGTTTCACGGGCCGCTGAACCACGCCAGTATGGGCCGGGGTCTGACGGCATGTCAGGCGATCGGGAGATCAATGCATTACGGTTCGGTATCACGCCTGACCTGCGCCTATGCCGCGCCACCCCGTACGCCAGTGTTCGGAGCGGCGTCAGGGTGCTACGTCGCGCGGGCCCGGAGCGTCTGCCCGAGCCACAGCAGCACGGTGCACCCGCCGAACGCGGCGCCGAGCACGCAGTCGCCGCTCCAGCCGTAGCTCGCGTAGATCACGCTCGCGAGGGCCGAGCCGACCACGCCGCCGGCGAAGTAGCAGGTCATATAGGCGGATGTCAGCCTGCTGCGAGCGTCGGGACGCAGCCGGTAGATCTCCGACTGGTTGGTGATGTGCAGCGACTGGCAGGCGAAGTCGAACACGATGATGCCCAGGATCAGCAGCGGGATCGACGTGTGGCCGAGCGCGGTCGGCAGCCAGGAGAGCGTGAGCAGCACGGCGCACAGGATCGTGGTGCGGGCCGAGCCGCCGCGGTCCGCGGTGCGCCCGGCGAGCGGCGCGGCGAGCGCCCCGGCCATGCCGGCCAGGCCGAAGAGGCCGATCAGGCCGGTGGACAGGTGGTGCGGGGGACCGGCGAGCATCAGGCCGAGCGGGGCCCAGAGCGCGCTGAACCCGGCGAAGGCGAGCGCGCCGTAGAGCGACCGGATCCGCAGCACCGGCTCCTCGCGCACCAGCGCGAGCACCGAGCGAAGCAGGGCGCTGTAGCGCAGGTCGGTGACCGGCGGGGCCTGCGGCAGCCGCAGCCGCAGGGCGAGGGCCAGCAGCAGCATCAGTCCGGCGGCGAACCAGTAGACCGAGCGCCAGCCGCCGAGCTGCGCCAGGTAGCCGGAGACGGTCCGGGCCGCGAGGATGCCGAGCAGCAGCCCGCTCATCACGGTGCCGACGACCTTCCCGCGCTCCTCGGCCCTGGCGAGATTGGCCGAGAACGCGACGAGGATCTGCGCCGTCGCCGCGAACACGCCGATCAGCGCGCTGCTGGCGAAGAAGACCAGGGCGTTCGGCGACGCGCCGCACAGGGCGAGCGTGGCCGCGTTCAGGCAGCACATGATCATCACGAGGCGGCGGCGTTCGACCAGGTCGCCGAGGGGTACCGCGAGGATCAGGCCGACCGCGTACCCCAGCTGGGTGATTGTCACCGTCAGGCCGGCGCCGGCCGAGCTCAGGTGCAGGTCGTCGCGCACCGAGGCGAGCAGGGGCTGGGCGTAGTAGAGGCTGGCCGCGCTGGCGCCGATCGCGATCGCGAGCAGCAGGACGGTCGAGGCGGCGAGCGACGAGGGCGCGGCCAAGTACGGGGAGGAGGGCGCCGAAGACGGGGCGGGCCGGGATCCGGTCAGGTGCGCTGCGTCGGTTCTCGGCTTACCCATGATGTCCAGCCTTGCACGTCCGCCAGCGCCACCACCAGCCGGATCGCGCGGATCTCGACGGCTGAGACCGAGGTCACGATCTCTCGGCTTGGGCACGCCTACGTACCCTGAGCATGCGCCACATCGCCAGCAGTTCCGGGTCCTCCGGCATCGCCTCCTCCGGGCAGACCGCGCGGTGGTGGATCCGGCTCCAGCCTCCCGGGTCAAGTCCGGGCCACAGCCGTCCGCGCACGAGGTGCCTGGCCGCGTCCTCGGGCACCCGCGCGCTCGGGTACTCGCCCGGGACGACCGCGTCGTAGCCCTCGCCGGGCGCGATCGGGAACACCTCGACCGGCTGCTCGCACTTCGGGCAACGGTCCAGGCCGCGCCGGTGGTAGCCGCGCGGCCCGCGGGCGGCCGGGCGCGCCGGTGGGGTCGGCTCGCCGCCCTCCGGTTCGGATCCCCACAGCGCTTCCTGCACCCTCCCACCCTAATCTGTGCGTTATGGATCAGGCGGGAGATAGTTGATGAACCTGTCAGTGGTGGAATGCCGGGCCGCGTTCGCCGAGGCGCGGGTGGCCCGACTTGCGACGGCCGACGCGCAGGGTGCGCCGCACCTCGTTCCGATCACGTTCGCTGTCGAGGGTGATGGGGTCGTCTTCGCGGTGGATGCGAAGCCGAAAAGCTCCGCGCGTCTCAGGAGGCTGCGGAATATCGCAGAGAATCCACAGGTCAGTCTCCTGGTCGATGAGTACGACGAGGACTGGGAGCAGCTGTGGTGGGTGCGTGCCGACGGCCGCGCGCGGATTCTTGCCGACGGATTGGAAGCTTCGTACCGCCTGCTGCGCGCCCGCTACCCCCAGTACGCGGACGTCGCCTTGGATGGTCCGGTCGTGGAGATCGCCGTGCACCGGTGGAGCGGTTGGCGCTACGCGGGGCCCTGACGGTGCTGAGTGAGGCGGTGCTGACTCAGAAAACCGTCGACGATGCCGTCCACGAACGCGTCGTCCACCGAGTCGCCGGTGACCAGGACGCGGTGGTAGATCGGGCCGACGAGCTGGTCCACGGCGGTCGTCGTGTCGAATCCGACGGGCAGTTCGCCGCGCTCGACGGCCCGTTCCAGCGGGAGCCGGTCGCGTCGGCGCTGCTCGTCGAGGTAGTGCGCGCGCAGTGTGGCGGCGAACGCCGGATCGTGCTGCGCGTGTCCGATCAGGGCCTTGAAGACGGCGCCCGCGTCTGACCTCGTCAGGAACCGCCCGAGGCGGCGCAGGTGGGCGCGCAGGTCGCGCTCGAGGTCGCCGTGGTCCGCCGGGGTGAGCTCCTCGGCGTCCTCGAGGAAGGCGTCGAGCAGCACCTCGGTCTTCGAGCTCCACCAGCGGTAGACGGTCTGCTTGGCCACGCCCGCCGCCGCCGCGATGCCCTCGATCGTCACGCCGGCGAAGCCCTTCGCCGTGAGCAGGTCGTCGGCCGCCTTCAGCACCGCCTGGCGCGCGTCCTCGCTGCGGCCGTGCCGGTTGCCGTGGTGACTGCTGCTGCGGGCCTGGCTGGGGCTGTGCAGGGTGTCCGTGCGCTGCTCCACGCGTCGTCCTTCTCCTCGGTCCGGGACATACGGTTGGATCTCGCTGCCCGCGACCAGGATAGGCCGTCATTCCTAGACAAGACGAGACGTTGCGTCTACTCTAATCCTCATGACTTATACCAATACCCTGAACGACCCGCCCGTAGCCGCGATCCTGGCACGTATGTTCGCCGAGGCGGAGCAGGACGACGCCGTGTACGAGCACCTCGAGGCGGAGCGGCGCTCGGCTGAGGCCCTCGAGCCGATGACCGACCAGGAGCGCGCCGACGCGTGGGCGCGGCTCTACCTGCCGATCTCACCCGAGGGCGGTCGACTGCTGTACTCGCTGGTCAGGGCCATGCGACCGGCGATCGTGGTCGAGTTCGGCATGTCCTTCGGCATCTCCACGCTGCACCTGGCCGCGGCCGTGCGCGACAACGGCGTCGGCCGCGTCGTGACCACCGAGATGTCCGCGAGCAAGGTCGCGACGGCTCGGAAGACCTTCACCGAAGCTGGCCTCGACGACCTCATCACGGTGCTCGAAGGCGACGCGCTGGCGACACTGCCCGCGCACGTCGGCGAAGGTGTCGGCTTCGCGCTGCTCGACGGATGGAAGGCACTCTATCTTCCGGTGCTGCATCTGCTGGAGCCGCATTTCGCGCCGGGCACACTGGTCATCGGGGACGACGCCGGCATGGAGTCGGTCAAGCCCTACCTGGCCTACGTGCGCGACCCGGCGAACGGATATCAGAGCACGCTGTTCCCGGTCGAGGACGGGATGGAGATCAGTTGTCGGCTCTGAGCTAATCGGCTTGCCCGGCCGGATGGCCCCGGAGCAGGATCGACCCATGCGGATCCTCATCATCGGCGGCGGCCGGTTCCTCGGGCGGGCCTTCGCCGCCGAGGCGGCCGCGCCGCGGGATATCATTGCAAGTAATTGACAGGGGTGCGGATGCCGATAGAGCTGTACGGCGCGGAGCTGGCGCGGGTCGTCGGTACGCTGCGGGCGGCCGGGTGCGTCTTCGCGGAGGACGAGGCCGCACTGCTCCTCGCGGAGGCGGCCAACGGGTCGCAGCTGGCTGCGATGGTTGCCCGGCGTGCCGGGGGCGAGCCGCTGGAGCTGGTGCTCGGCTGGGCCGAGTTCCGCGGACTGCGCATCGCGGTCGAGCCGGGCGTCTTCGTGCCCCGGCAGCGAACCGCGTATCTCGCCGAGTTGGCCGCGCGGTTCCTCGTGCCGGGCGACGTCGTCGTGGACCTGTGCTGCGGTGCGGGCGCGATCGGAGCCTCGCTGCTCGAGGGTGGCAGCGGCATCGAACTGCACGCCGCGGACGTGTCCGACGCGGCCGTGCGCTGCACACGGCAGAACCTTGCGAAGGAGGTCGCCGACGGGACCGCCTTCGTTTATCAGGGCGATCTCGACGAGCCGCTCCCGTCCAGGATCGCCGGGAAGGTCAGTGTCCTGACGGCGAACGTTCCGTACGTGCCGAGCGCCGAGATCCCGCTGCTCCCGGCCGAAGCCCGCGAGTACGAGCCGTTGACCGCGCTCGACGGCGGTTCGGACGGCCTTGACCTGCTACGTCGCGTCGCACAAGCCGCACCGCGCTGGTTGCGGCCCGGTGGCAGAGTCCTGGTTGAGATCAGCGATCGTCAGCAGGACGCCGCCACCGCGGCGTTCGAAGCGGCCGGTCTGGAGCCGAGCGTGCACGAATCAGAGGATTACTTCACCACGGTGTTGGTCGGTCGGTTCCGCTAACTCCGCGGCGGCACCTCGAGCTCCACCGTGACCCGGACGTCGCCCGCGTCGTGCGCCGCCTGAAGCTCATACAGCCCGGTCCGCAGCTCCCACCCCCCTTTCCCCCACTGCTGAAACACCCGCAGGGGAAGTGAGACCACTGCTTCAACCGTCTCTCCCGGCTCCGCCTCGACGACCGCGAACCCGGCCAACTGCCGCAGCGGACGCTCCGGGTCCTGCGCGTCGGCGTCAGCCCTCAGATACAACTGCACGACCTCGCGACCGGCCCGCGCGCCGCTGTTGCGCAGTCGCACGACCGAGGTGGCCACCGTGGCGTACGGCTCGCCCTCCTGGAGCGCGGCGTCGAACTCGCCGAACTTGATCTGCACGGACTCGTAGTCCCACGTCGTGTAACCCTGGCCGTGCCCGAAGCGGTACGCGGGCTGTGCGGCCGACGCGTCGCCCTCCGCCCGCCGCTCCCACGCGCGGTAGCCGATCAGCAGGCCTTCGTCGTACGCGAGCCGTCCTTCCGTCGGCACGACCTCCCAGACCGGGCTGTCCTCCTGCCGTGCGGGCCACGTCGTGGGCAGCCGGCCGCCCGGCTCCTCGCGACCCAGCAGCACGTCGGCCAGCGCGCCGCCCGCCTCCTGGCCGGGGAACCAGGCGAGCAGCACGGCCGCGACCTCGTTCGCCCAGGGCATCAGTACCGGAGCGCCGGCGTTGACCACCACGACCGTGCGGGGGTTGACGGCCGCGACCCGGCGCACGAGCTCGTCCTGGCGACCCGGAAGCGCGAGGCTGTCCCGGTCCACGCCCTCGCTCTCGGTCTCCTCGGTCGTCCCGACGACGACCACCGCGACCTGCGCCTCGGCCGCCGCGCGCACCGCCTGCTCGATCAGCTCGTCGGGCGTACCGGCCGGGTCCGCGTGGCCGAGGGCGAAGGAGACCAGACCGAAGCCGCCGAAGCGCGACTGGTCGGGCAGGACGTGCCGCAGCTCAAGATCGATCGGCTCAAAGCCCTGCGAATCCCCGACCTCGTCGACCTCGAATTCGAACCGGCGCTCACCCGGGTTGAGGAACACCGCGGCCAGATCCGTCCCCTCGGGCTCGATCTCGCCGTCGAACACGACCGCGTCGTCTGCCCGCAGCGTGTACCGGCCGACGCCGCGGATCGCGAGGAAGTGCGTGCCCGCAGTGCTCGGATTCAGGGTGCCGGTGAGTACGACCTCGGCGATATCGGTAACAGGGATCTTGTTCGGCATCTGGCCGACCCAGCGCACGAAGCCGTCCGGCAGCGGCACGTCGCCGAGATTCGAGCCGTCGTGCCCGATCATCCGAGCCGTGCACGCGAACGGGACCGCCGGCAGGTACGAGCGCGGATCGGTGCCGATCTCGTAGACCAGTCGCGTGTCCTCGGGCAGCGCGGCGCGCAGGCCGTCGAGCGGGCTGACGACGTGGTCCGGGAAGACCTGCGCGGAACCGCCGCCGCCGATCCGGATCTCCTTGCCCGCCACGCCGATCAGCGCGACCGAAGCGGGGCTCTCCCCGAAGGCGAGCGGCAGCGTTCCGTCGTTGCGCAGCAGCGTGAACGAGCGGGCCGCGATCTTCCGCGCAGTCGCCTCGCCGTCGACGCTCACGGGCAGTCGGTCGGCGGTGACCACGGCCGGGGCGCCCTCCAACAGCCCGACGCGCGCGGCCAGCCGCAGTACCCTGCGAGCCATGTCATCGACCACTGACTCAGGGACCTTACCCGCCTGCACCGCCTCGATCAGGCGCTCGCCGAAGACCGTGACCGGACCGGGCATCGCCACGTCCAGGCCGCCGAGCGCAGCGCGGATCGTGTCGCGGGCGGCGGTCCAGTCCGAGACCAGCATCCCGTCGAAGCCCCACTCCTCGCGCAGGACCCCGTTGTCGAGCTCGCTGTGCTCGGTCATCGACGCGCCGTTGACGCTGTTGTACGAGGCCATCAGGCCCCACGGAGCCGCCTGCCGCACGATCGCCTCGAACGGCGCCATGTACAGTTCGCGCAGCGTCCGCTCCTCGGCGATCACGTTCACCGTGAACCGGTCGGTCTCGGAGTCGTTGGCCACCCAGTGCTTCGGCGTCGTGCCGACTCCGCCCTCCTGCACGCCGCGCACGAAAGCGGCGCCGATCTCGCCGGTCAGCAGCGGGTCCTCGGAGTAGGCCTCGAAGTGCCGTCCGCCGCGCGGGCTGCGGTGCAGGTTCACCGTCGGGGCCAGCACGACGTGCGCCCCCTTGCGCCGCGCCTCGGCCGCCATCGCCTGGCCCATCTCCCGCGCCAGTTCGACGTCCCAGGTCGCGGCCAGCGCGGTGGGCGCGGGCAGTGCGAGCGACGGGTCCTCGGCCGTCCAGTTCTCCCCGCGCACCCCGGCCGGGCCGTCCGACATCACCAGCCGGCCGAGACCGATCTCAGGGTTCGCCGGCAACGACCACATGTCGGCCCCCGCCAGCAACGCCGCCTTCGCCGACAGGTCCAGCCGGCCGAGCGCCGCCTCGACCGCCCGCTCCCTGGCCTCGTCGGCCGCGGTCCCGCTGATGCTCCGCCGCTGCCCGTTCGCGCCCATCGCGATCATCTCAAATCCACCCTTCAAGACCGGCCATGAAGCCCGCGAAGTCGTCCCGATGGATCGTGTGCCCGGCCCCGGGCACGGTACGCAGCGTGAAGCCGCGTTCCCGGAGCTTCTCGGCGTCCTCGGCTTGAATCAGTGTGCTGTTATCGGCGAGCAGGATGAGCGAGGGCACGGCCGGAGCCAGCGGCAAGCCGGTCCCGTCACCCGCCGTGCCCGCTTCCATTGCGGCCACGGCGTTCTTCGACAGGTCCAGCGCCGACTGCCGGTCCCACACCGCGAGGGTCTCGATCTCGATCGCGACGTCCTCGGGGTCCCACCTCGGGGCGACCAGCGCGACCGACTCGAGCGTTGCCTCGTCGGCGAACTGCACGAACGACGTCGGGTCGAAGCCGTCCTCGGGCCGGGCCAGGCGCCAGGCCGGGTCCACGTAGATCGCCTTGCCCGGCTTCAGCGCCTCGACCGCGCGGAGCAGCGCCAGGCCGCCGAGCGAGTGCCCGATCGCGACGTCCACGCCGCCAAGGGCCTCCGCCGTCTCCACGATGTCCGCCGCGTACTGCCCGGGCAGATAGGACTCGGCCCGTGCGGACGCGCCGTGCCCGCGCAGGTCCACCGCGACCACGCGGTAGCCGCGTTCGGCGAGCGCCGGGCCGACCCGGCGCCACGAGCGCGAGTCCGACATGATGCCGTGTACGAGCAGGGCGATCCGGCCGCCGGAGCCCCATTCCCGAGTGTTCAACTTCATTGTTCTGGCCTTTCCATTGAGCTCTGATACCTTCGCGGCGTCCCGCTGATCAGTGTTGCAAAATCAGCGCACACTGCGAATCGGGCGCACCGATAGCGCGCCGAGGACGCTGAACGCCCCGCCCACCACGAAGAGCGTGTCGTAGCCGCCGATGGTGACCAGCAGCGAGGCGATGAAAGGCGCGACGACCTGCGGACCGGCGTTGGCGATGTTGAGCACGCCCATATCCCGCGCGGCGTCCTCGGCCCGCGGCAGCACCAGCGTCACCAGGGCCATGTCCACCGCCATGTAGCAGCCGAATCCGAGACCGTTGATCACGCTGAAGGCGATCATGCCGCCGAAGCTCGGGCTGAACACCGGGATCAGCACGGCCAGTCCGGTGATCGAGGCCGAGATGCCGACGAAGCGCTTGCGGGCGTCCCAGCGGTCTGACAAGGGTCCGCAGATCGCGATGGATATCAGCATTGCGACACTCGAGATCGGGGTCAGGACGGCCAGCGCGGAGCCGGGGGAGAGGCTGTGCGGCAGGCTGATGTGGTCCTGCAGGATGTAGAGCTGGTAGCCGTAGATCGAGAAGTAGCCGAGGATGAGCAGGCCGCGGCCGAAGAACGCCCAGCGGAAGTCGTGCGCGCGCAGGCTGTCGGCGAACGCGGCCGCCTGCCCGCGCAGCGTGGGGTGTTGGTCGCCGTCGCGGCGGATCGGGGTCTCCCGGGTGAGTCCGGTGAACAGCAGCGCGGCCGCCGCGACCAGCACGCCGAGGATCAGGTAGCCGGTGGCGAGGTGCCCGGAGAAGCGGTTGGCGATCAGCACGCCGAGGGTGCTGCCGATCGGCAGCCCGAGCCCGACGGCCGCGGACGCGGCGCCGCGTCGCTCGGCCGGGACGCGGTCGGGCACGACCGAGGTGATCGCGGCCTGATAGACGTTCATCACGGCCTGGCCTATGCACCAGGCGATGGCGATGAGCAGGATCGAGTTGACCGCGCCGAGCAGCAGCAGCGCCGGGACCGCGAGCAGTCCGCCGGCCAGGATCCACGGGTTGCGCCGCCCGGAGCGGTCCGAGAGCGCCCCGGCGATCGGGTTGAACAGGGCCGCGAACACCGCGCCGACGCCGGAGACGAGGCCGAGCATGGCGACCTTGTCGTGCGGGGCGATGTGCTCGACCTGGAGCGGCAGCAGGACGCCGCCGACGCCCGCGTACACCGCGTACATCGCGGAATTGCCGGTGGCCAGCAGGGGCAGCAGGCTGCGCCGGCTTCCCCCCGTCGTAGCCGGCGCCACCGCCTCGGCCCCGCCGCCCGTCAGGATTTGCGCGCTCATGGTTGTGCCCTCCGCCTTCGCAGGACAGGTCTGATGACACGAGTCAAGTTACACGTGTCACCACGGCTCCGCCAGAGGGTGGGCGCTGTCGCCGGGGTCCCCGCCGGAGCGGTCCGGCACGTGCGAAGATGAGAAACACCATGAAGACCCACACCCGAGCGTCGGCGGGCCTGGCGGCGCCCACGCCGACCAGCGCCGACGTGGCCAGGCTCGCGGGCGTTTCGCGCGCGACCGTTTCGTACGTGCTCAACGACAGCGCCAGCGGGAGGGTCGGCGAGCGCACCCGGGAGAAGGTGCTGGAGGCGGCGCGGGAGCTGGGCTACGTGCCGAACGCCGCCGCGCGTTCGCTGCGCGCGGGCCGCTCCGGGCTTGTGCTGCTGGACAATCCCAACGTCGTGTGGGGCCCGCTGCTCGCCGAGTTCATGGCCGATCTGCGGCGGCATCTGCTGCGGCTCGGCTACACCGCCGTGCTCTACGGCGGCACGGCGGCGGATCAGGACTCTGAGTCGGCGGCGCGCCGCTGGGCCGAACTGCGTCCCACGGCCGTGCTGTTCGGCCTCGGCGTCGTGCTCACCCCCGAGTCGGTCGACATGCTCAAGCGCTCGGGCACGCAGGCCGTGGTCTCCTGGGGCGGCGATCAGGTCCCGGGCGCGCACTGGTGGCGCGCGGACATGACCGGCGTCGGCCGCGAGGCGGGCACGCACCTGCTGGAGCGCGGTCGTCGGCGCATCGGCGTGATCGTGCCGACCGACCGTACGCTGGAGTACTTCAGCGAACCGCGCCTCGCCGGCGTGCAGGACGCGGTCGCGCGGTTCACCCGAAGCAAGAGGCTGACGAAGGCCGGGGCCCCGCGCGTGGTCCGGATCGACCTCGACTACACCGAGCAGGCCGGTGCCGAGCTCGCCGCGCGGCTGCCCGAGCTCGACCTCGATGCGATCTTCGCCTACAACGACGAGTACGCGATGCTGGTCGCCGCGAGCCTGCAGGACGCGGGCGTGCGCATCCCCGAGGATGTGGCGCTTGTCGGCGCGGACGATCTGATGCTCGGTCGGCTGATGCGGCCGCGGCTCACCTCCGTGCGCACCGAACTGCCCAGCGGGGGAGTGCTCGCCGAACTGGTCGACCGGTTCGTCCAGGCCGCCGACGCGCCGCCGGTGACGGTGGACGTCGGCCAGGCCCAGATTATCGTGCGCGACTCGAGCTGACCGATCCCTTTGCGCCGGCCGGTCAGTCGCTGGTGACGCCCGAGGTGCCCGGGACCACGGGGTGGACGTAGAAGTCCGAGCACAGGTCGCCGGGCGCGGGGAAGGCGGTGGCGATCGTCGTGTTGGGCGGCGTCACGAGCAGTTCGCCGCCGTCCATGCCCGGGCAGTCGGCGCCGACCGGGGTCGTCTGCCCGTCCTGCGGCGCGGCGTCCCACTCCAGCAGGGCCGAGGCGTAGCCGCCGTTCTCGAGCGTGACCGTGCTGACGTTCGTCGTCCCGCCGAGGTAGCCGCTCAGCGAACGCCGGGCGTTGAGGACGACCTGGCCCGGCCGGTCGGTCACGCCCGCACCGGGGTAGCCGTAGAGCGTGCAGGCCGCGCCGTCGTCGGTGAAGACGAGGATCGCGCTGCGGTGGCCCAAGCCGACGTCGCCCGCGACGTACCGCACGCTGAGTTGGCCGGTGGCACAGGCCGGAACGCCGAGCTGGTCGGAAGAGTCCTGATACCCGTCAGAAGTGGCGGCGGCCGTCGGGTTCGCGTACACGGTCGGCGGAGGCGTGGCCTGGGCCTTCGTCGAGGGCTGCGTTGTGGATGGAGCTTTCGCCGCGGCGGTGGTCGCGGCTGTGGTCGGCGCGGCGGCTGCCGCCGTGTGTGAGAGGCCTGAGCCGGTGGTGTCTCCCGCGCAGCCGCTGAGCGCGCCCGCGGCGCCCAGGATCAGCGCGCCGGTGGCACAGGACTGCGCGAGTACTCGCTTCTTCATCGAGAAAACCTGCCCGTTGTGAAGATCGATGGATCGGAGTGCGCGCGCTGAATATGGAGACGCGACCGCTCCCGGCGGGTTGTCACGATCGGATAACGACTCTCCCGCTACGGCTGGAACGAGGTAATGTCAAAAGCGATGTAATCATGTAATCGCGAGTGAGGAGCACGCTCATGCACAAGGGAACGGCATTCGGGCCCGGGCGTGGCCGGGGCTGGGGCGGTCAGCAGCAGAACCCCGAGCCGCTGAGCTCGCAGGAGGCCGAGGCCTGGTTCGCCGGGCGGCTGCCGGACGGCTGGTTCGCCGGGTCGCCCGAGGTCACCGTGGATCGCGAGGAGATCCTGATCGTCGGCACGCTGCCGGGCCTGGCCGAGGAGTTCGCCGACGCGGCGGCCCTCGCCGCCGCGCACGCGGGCCGGATCAGCCGCTTCCGCGAGCAGACCCGCGAGGAGCGGATCGAGATCGCGCGGCAGGCCGAGCACCGCTTCGGCCGCAAGGTCGCCTGGGGCGCGCGGCTCGGCGAGACGACCGAGCTGTTCACCACGCTGTCGGTGCCGGTGATGACGCGGCTGCGGCAGCCCGAGCGCATCGTGCTGGACACGCTCGTGGCCGCGGGCGTCGCGCGCTCCCGCTCGGACGCGCTCGCCTGGGCGGTCCGGCTGGTCGGCGAGCACGCGGAGGGCTGGCTCGAGGAACTGCGTCAGGCGATGACCCGGGTGGAGGACCTCCGGAGTCAGGGGCCTGACCTGGACTGACCGGTCGGCTCCGAATCAGCCCCTTTAGTGCACCGTGGCCGTCAGCACCATGAGTGAGGAGGTGCCGGTGGCGATCAGCCTGCCCGTCTCGTCGGTCAGCGTCGCCTCGGCGGTGCACACCTTGCGGCCGCGGTGCACGACGCGTCCCTCGGCGCGCAGTTCGCCGCCGTCGATCCCGCCCGGGCTGACGTAGCGTACCGAGGTGTCCAGCGAGGTGTAGGCCTGGTTCGCGGGCAGCGTCGTGTGCACGGCGCAGCTCATCGCGGAGTCCAGCAGCGTCGCCACGATGCCGCCGTCGAGGGTGCCGAGCGGGTTGGCGAACTCGGGCCGGGTCTCGCAGCTGAACACGATCCGGCCGTCCTCGACCTCGGTGCACCGGAAGCCCAGCAGCGCGGCGGTGCCGGTCGGATCGATCTCGCCGTCCCGGAGGAGTTCGAACAGGCGCAGCCCGGTCACGGCCGTGGAGCCCGGATGCGCGGACAGGGGGTTCACGGCGTACCTCCAGGCGGACCTACGGCGAGGTTGACGTCGTCAAGTTGACAGCGTAAATCAGAGCCGTGTCAACATGTCCGGGTGACGGATTCCGTGCGAACCACGACGACCGGCCAGAGCCGCGCCGCGTCGAGCGGTCCCGAGCCCGTGCGCTCGGTGCCATCCCGGCCCCGGTCCCGACCCGGCGAGGGGGCGCTGCTGCGGGAGGACATCCTGGCCGCCGCCGAGGCGCTGCTGGACGAGTCGGGGGACGAATCCTCGCTGACGCTGCGGGCCGTGGCCGCGCGCACCGGCGTCAGCACCCCGGCCGTCTACCGGCACTTCGCCGACAAGAGCGCGCTGATCGCGGCCGTCTGCATGCGGGTCTGGGAAGCCCTCGGCCGCGACGTGCGCGAGGCCCTCGCCTCCGACGACGACCCTTTCCAAAGCCTGCGGCACGGAGCCGTCGCCTTCATGCGCTTCGGGCTCGAACACCCCGTGCAATACAGGCTGCTGATGATGGGCGGGCCGCCGCGGCCCGGCGAACCGCATCCGGAGCAGGAGGCTGCGACGGCCTGCCTGCGCTATGTCGCCGAGGCCATCGAACCCTGCGTCGCGGCGGGCCTGCTGCGCGGCGATCCGCAGCAGATCGCGTTACGCGCGCTCGCGGCCGTACATGGCTGCGTCGCGCTGGTGATCGCGCACCCTTATTTCCCCTGGCCGGATAATCCGGACGAGTTCCTGGACCAGGTCGCGCGGTTGGCCGGCCTCGGCTCCGCCGCGCTCGGCTGGCTGATGAGCGAGCCGCGCCCGGAACCGCCGACCACCGAGGCGTTCGCCTCCGCTTTCCGCTCCTTCACCGTCGAGCTATGCGGGTCCTGACTCGCTCTCCGGCGGCTCGGTTCCCGGCTCAGTTCCAGGGGTCGTAGACGAGCCCCTCCATCGCCGAGCGGGTGCTCGGGCCGAGGTGCACGACGTACCACTCGCCGCGCCAGGAGATCAGCGAGAAGACGCCGATCGACGAGGCGTGCCCGTTGACCTGGTAGTTCAGCCGCGTTCCGTAGACGCGATAGTAAGAGCCCTTGTTGTATTCGACGCCCGGCTCGATCCACTCGGCGTCACCCTCGGGCACGCCCATGCCGACGAAGCGGGCATCGGCGGCCGAGCCGAGGTGGTCGTGCGCGGCCTGAATGTCAAGGTCGTACCACGCGGTCAGTCGGTCCTGATAGTCCTCGGCGGGATTCCAGATCGCCTTGACCTGCCGGTACGCGGAGAGTGGGAAGAAGAAGGGCTGCGCGAGCGCCGGTTTGTCCTGCACGATCGCCTGCCACAGGTCCTGCGCGCCGGTCTGGAACCGCGCGTCCTGGTCGCCGGGGAGCGCGTTAGTCTGCGGCAGCGTCCCCGGATCGATCGTCGGCGACGCGGTCGGGCTCGGCTTCACGCTCACCCGCGCCGACGGCGAGGGCGCCGCGGCCACCTTGACCTGCGCCTTACCCGCCGCGTTACCCGCGTTCCCCGCGGCGCTGACCGCGCCGTTCCCGCCGCAGCCGCCCGCGAGCAGGGCCGCCGTCGTGGCCGCGGCGGCCAGGTACATGTTCGTCTTGCGGGACATCGCTGCTCTCCGTACGTCGGCGGCCGTGGCTCGCGAGTACTCTGCGCGCGCCGCCGACCCGGAGCCGCCTGACGCTCCGTCGACCGACCCAAGCTCACCGGTTCGGCGCAACGCCCGGTGATCTCCTCTCGCTCATCCCGCGTAGGTTGTCCAAAGAATGACTATTCATATGCATATAGCTACAGTTTTCCGGTGATTCCCCCTATGATGGCCGGTCGGGAGGCGCCGGTCGCGCCACTGTTCTGCCGTGTCACTGCCCACCGCGCGAGGAATCAACAGCTGATGAACCCCGTACCCGAATCCGCAGCGTCCGTCACCGAGTCCGGAGCGCCGGAGGCTGAGCTCGCCGCCGCGGCGTCCCAGGACCCGAAGAAGGCCCGGCGCAGGAAGCGGCGGAAGTACGTGCTGCGCGGCCTGCTGCTCGCGCTGGTGCTGATCCTCGGCTACGTCGGCACCACCCTGACGCCCTATTTGACGGCGCCCGGTACCGACCCGCTCAACGCCCGAGTGGCCGAATGGGCCCGCGATCATCATATGAGCATGCTCGTCACCTGGCTGGAGAACGAGTCGTACACCGCGCCCGCGACCGGCGGAAAGCTCAGCCCCGCCGAACTCGCCCAGCTCCAGTCCAGGAAGCAGAAGACCGGCGCCGACGGCCGCGAGAACCTCAGACTTGCGCCCGCCGACGCGCCGACGAACATCCCTCCGTTCGCCTCGGGCCAGATCCCCGGCGAGGGCGTGTTCTCCCCGGCCGTGCTCGGCCCGCTCGGCAACCCCGTCGTCGAGACCGCGGCGCTGCGCCCCGACGCCGATCACACGTCCAACCTGGCGTACGTCGCGTGGCTCAACCAGCACGCCCTCTCCTTCACCCTGAACCCCGGCTACGAGCAGCCCGGCGGCAGCTGGTCCGAGCCCGACTGGCTCAGCCTCACCTCCCGCGCCCGGCTCGTGGCCACCTGGAACGGCGGCTTCAAGGTCGCCCCGGACGACGCGATGGGCGGCTTCTACGAGGACGGCCGGACGGCGGTTCCGCTCGTGGACGGCAAGGCGGCGGAGGTGTTCTACAAGGACGGCTCGCTCAAGATCGGCGAGTGGGGCCGCGATCTGACCATGACGCCGGACGTGGCCGCCGTGCGGGAGAACCTCAACCTGCTGGTCGACGAGGGCGGTCTGACTGTTGGTCCGTTCGACGGATCCGGCGCCGAATGGGGCTACACGATCCGCGGCTGGTACTACATCGCCCGTTCGGGCGTAGGCATCACCGCCAAGGGTGACATCGTGTATGTCGGCGGCACTGAGATGTCCGTGTACACGCTGGCCAAGCTGCTCAAGGCGGCGGGCGCGGTTTACGGCATGGAACTCGACATCAACCCGGACTGGACGTCGTTCATGACGTACAACGGCCTGCAGAATCCGGCGGACCCGACGGCGTCGAAACTGTGGGACTTCGACCAGCCCGCGGACCGGTACTACGCGCCCTCGGACCGCGACTTCGTCAGCGTGCACGCGCGCTAGCCGGCGTAAAGCGCGGCGACACGCGTTCCCTTACGGACCAATCATCGCGCAGATATCCGTGCCTTTCTTTAGATTGGGACTGCCCCGACATCCGATGAGAGAGGCAGCCCCATGACGGCTGGCAACGGTCCCCAGTCCTCGGTTCTGGTGGTGGACTCCGACCCGATCGAGCGGGATGAATTGGTGGAGGGCCTGCGCCGCCACCTCGGCCCGGTCTGCCGCGTGTACGGCGCGGGCGGCCTGCGGGAGGCCTCCGAGGTGCTCGCGCACCTGAGCATCGAGGGCCGCGCGATCGCGCTCGCCGTGTGCGCGCACCGGCTGGCCGACGGCACCGGCGTGGAGCTGTTCCGGCACATCCGCCGCTCGTCCCCGGCCACCAAGCGGCTGCTGCTGACCACGATGGACCAGGCCGACGCGGCGCTGCAGGCGATCAGCCTGGCCCAGACCGACCGCTACGCGGTGCTGCCCGCGCACCCGATCGAGGTGCGCGTGCTGCCGATCGTCGACGACCTGCTCGGCGAGTGGTTCGGCGAGCACTCGGCGGCCGAACTGGGCGTCGTCGTCCTCGGCCACCGCTTCGCCGCGGCCAGCTACACCGTCAAGGACTACCTGACGCGCAGCCTCGTCCCGTTCACCTGGATGGATCTCGGCGAGGACCCCGAGGCCCAGTCGCTGGCCAAGGAGCTGAACCTGCCGAACCCGGCCCCGACCACCGTCCTGCTGGACGACGGCCGGTGCCTCTACGACCCCTCCATCGCGGAACTCGCCGGGGCGCTGGGCCTGACCCAGGAGGCGACCCGCCAGTCCTACGACCTGATCATCGTCGGCGGCGGCCCGGCCGGCCTCGCGGCGGCGGTATACGGGGCCTGCGAAGGCCTGAGCGTCGTCGTGATCGAGGACGACTGCCCCGGCGGCCAGGCCGGCGTGAGCACGAAGATCGAGAACTACCTCGGCTTCCCCGCGGGCCTGAGCGGCGCCGACTTCGCCCACCGCGCCCTGGCCCAGGCCCGCAGGCTCGGCGTCGAATGGTGCTCGGCGAAGGTGGCCACCGGCCTGGTCCCGGGCGCCGGATCGCACCTGGTCACCCTGGACAACGGCAAGTCCGTCGTGGGTCGCAGCGTCCTGATCGCGACCGGCATGACCTGGCGCAGGCTGGACGCCCCCGGCGTCGAGGAGCTGCACAACGCAGGGGTCTACTACGGCAGCTCCGAGACCGAGGCCCGCCAGGCCGAGGGCGAGGACGTCGTCATCGCGGGGTCCTCAAACCCCGCGGGCCAGGCCGCGATCCAGTTCGCCGAGTACGCCCGCTCGGTCACCCTCGTCGTACGCGAGGACGCCCTGCGCGCCGGCGGCATGTCGGAGCACCTCGCCGACCTGATCGAGCAGCACGAGAACATCAGGGTCCGGGTAGACACCGAGATCGGCGAGGTGCGCGGCTACGGGAGGCTGGAGAAGGTGGTGCTGCTGGAGACGATCAGCGGCGAGACCGAGGTCATCTCCGCCACCGGCCTCTACATCATGTTCGGCACCGTCCCGTCCTCGGAGTGGGTGCAGGGCGTGATCGGCGTCGACGAGTTCGGCTTCGTGCTGACCGACACCGAAGTCACCCGCCGCCCCGAACTCCTCCCCGAGCCCTGGTCCGAGCAGCGCCAGCCTTACCTCGCCGAGACGTCCGTCCCCGGCGTATTCGCCGCGGGCGACGTCCGCGCCGGATCCGTCAAGCGCATCGGCTCGGCGGTCGGCCAGGGCGCCGTCGCCATGGCCGCCGTGGCCCAGTACCTCCACGGCCTGGCCGAGTCAGGCCTCGGCGTCATGTTGCCGGAGCTGGAGGGTAGCCAGGTCGGCCCCGAGTTGGCGCACGACGTGGACGAGGGCCACATGCTCGAAGCCGCGGGCGACGGCGACATCCAGCCGGACTGAGCTGCGCATTTTGCGCACTGCCGCGGCGGTCTCCTCACGAGGGAGGCCGCCGCGTGGCGTGAGTCGGCGGCCTGCGGCTGGGCTCGCTCGCCTCGTCGCACCGCTTCGGCCAGACAACCAATTGTCGCGGGCGTTGGGACGGCGGCGCCGCCATATTCAGGTGATCGCGCCGCCGCCAAGCCTCTAGGATCCGGCCATGTCCACCTTTATCGCGCCCGACGGCACCGAGCTCGCTTACGACGTGAAGGGCGGCCCCCTTGATGGTCGCGACCCGCTGATCTGCATTCCGGGTGGCGCGATGCGCGAACCGGTCTATCTGGGCGATCTCGGGGGTCTCGCGGAGCGCCGGCCCCTGGTGATCCTCAACCTGCGCGGCACCGGCCGCTCGGCCCGCCCGGCTGATCCGCAGAGCTACCGCGCGGACCGGATGGTCGCCGACGTCGAGGCGCTGCGCGAGCACCTCGGGTACGAGCGGATCGATCTGGCCGCCCACTCGGCCGGCGGCACGCTGGCCCTGCTCTACGCCGCCGCGCACCCGGAGCGGATCAGCACTCTCACGCTCATCACCCCGAGCCTGCGCCCGCTCGGCCTCGGCCCGACGGACGAGGACCGGAGCGAGGCGAGGGGGCTGCGCAGGCACGAGCCGTGGTACGCGGACGCCATCGCGGCCTGGCAGCGCATCCAGCGGGACGAGGACGGTGCCACGGACGAGGACTGGCTGCTGTTCGCGCGGTTCCTCTACGGCCGCTGGGACGAGGACGTCGAGGCCTACGAGTCCGCCTCCGACGACCAGTTCCTGAACGACGAGGCCCGCTCCATCTACATGTCGCCCGAGGCGCTCGACCCGGAGCGAGCCAAGGTTCAGCTCGCGAAGCTGAGTGCCCCGGTGCTGATCCTCGCCGCCGAATACGACGCCATCCCCCGTCCCCGGGTCGCCGCGCTCGCCGCGAACTGCTTCCCGAACGCGCGCGTGGCGGTCCAGAAGCACGCCGGCCACTTCCCGTGGATCGACGACCCGGCCGAGTTCCTCCGACTCCTCATCGAGAGCTGACGCACGCGACGCGGCGTCGGGATGGGTTCAAGCACGGTGGCCGACGTGGCGACTCGGCCAAAAACTACGTCAGATGACGGATGCCCGTCTCGTCACCTCGCTTCTAACATGAATCCGTCATCCGCCCCCCATGAGAAGATGACTTCATGTACGAATGGAATTCGGTCGAGTCGATATCCACGGAGGAGACCTGGCGTGACACGTTCGTCGGCCTCCACGGCATGGGTCACGTCAAGATCGCGGATTCCGGGCGGTGGGCAGGACGGCTCGAGTGCCAGCAATCGCGTGAATTCGCCGTCGTCCTCTGCGGCGGCGTCGAATTGGTTTTGAACCGGGATACTCGGCACATTCGGTCCGACCCTCGCGGTACGTATGAACTCTTGGTTCCAATAGGCGGGGCAGCCCGTGTGGAGCAGGGACCTTCATCAGGGGAGATTCAGCCGGGTTTCATGGCGCTGTGCGACGTCGACCGTCCTGTGGAGTTCGCGCATACGGAAGATTTCTCATCGATCTCGTTGGTCGTGCCGGCGCAGGAGGTCGACCGCCGCAACCCGGCCATAGCCGGCAAGTCGCAGGCCTTTGCCGGCGTCAGCGGCCTCGGCCGATTAGCCCGGCAGATGGTCATCACACTGCAAGAGGAACGCCGAGAGTTCTCGGAGACGACTTTCGATATCGCCTGCGAGCAATTGCTCGACCTTGTCTGCCTGCTCGCGGAAGGCGCCACGGACTCCGCGCCGATTGGGCAAAGGGTGGCGGTTGAGGCGGAAATCCGAAGGTACATCCGCCGCCACACCGACGAGGACGACCTCAACGTCGTCGGCATCGCACAGGCTCTCGGCTGGTCGACGCGCTATATCCAAGAAGTCTTGAAGGACGCCGGCACAACCTCGCGTGATCTGATTCGCGAGGAACGACTGCGCGTGGCCCGAACCAGGCTGTCCAGTGCGGGCTGGGCCGGGCTTTCGGTCGCACAGATAGCGTCCGCCAGCGGCTTCACCAGCCACGCGTTGTTCAGCACCGCTTTTCGGCAGGAATTCGGCATGACGCCTCGTGATGCCAGGAAGCTGCACGGGTCCCGCCGATCCACGACTCAGGACGATTGACCTCGCGTTCTATCGGCCCTGCTGTGCCACCGGAGCGCGATGGCACAGCAGGAACGACGTTCGTCAGACCTGCACGGTGCCACCGTCGACGAAGAGCTCCGTACCGGTGATGAAGCGGCTCTGGTCGGACGCGAGGAAGAGCACGGCGTCGGCGACGTCGTCCGGGGTGCCGATCCGGCCAAGCGGGATACGTGAGACGAGGAACTCCTTCACCTGCCGACCGGACTCGGTTTCGGCGCCGCCGATGGCCGCGTCGAGCCCGGGTGTGTCGATCGTCCCCGGGCTGATGGCGTTGACCCGGATGCCACGGCCCTTCAACTCGTTGGCCCACGTGCGAGCGAAGGACCTCGTCGCAGCCTTCGTAGCCGAATAGACGCCGAACCCCTCGGGCCCCTCCACCGTCCAGATCGACCCCGAGAGGATGACGGAGGCGTGGTCGTTCAGCACCGGCAGCGCCTTCTGCACGGTGAAGACCGCGCCTTTCACGTTCACGCCGAGGATGTAGTCCAAATGTTCTTCCGTGACCTGCGCGAGCGGAGCCGGCTGCCCGACACCGGCATTCGCGAACAGCACGTCCACCCGGCGGCCGTCCTTCGAAATCCGCTCGTACAGGCGATCCAGGTCGGCGGGCTTGGCGACATCGCCCTGCACCGCGATTGCCCCCCGTCCGATGGCGGCGACGGCGGCATCGAGTTCCTCCTGTCGCCGACCGGTGAGGTAGACGGTGGCCCCCTCCTCGGCAAGCCGGCGGGCGCTGGCGAATCCCAACCCCGTCGATCCGCCGGTCACTACGGCCGTCTTGCCGTCGAACTGTCCCATCAAGGTTCTCCTCGTATTCAAATACCGCGCACGCCCCGCACGTGATGGGAGCGGCGCGTGTCGCCGGTGCCCGCGGGGTCGTCAACGATCTCCAGTCTCACGTCCGAAGCCCGCGCGTTCTTCCGCCCCGACGCAGAGTCCTTGCGCATCGACGCATGCCCGCGGGAGAAGGGATCGACGTTCTCCGAATCCTCGATGGCGGTCTCGGCGTCGACCGTCGGGTCGTCCAGTGCCGGAAAGCTCCCCCCGGCCCGTTGCGCCCGCCGCGCGCGCCGCCCGTGACGCGCGCGGCACGTCCGTTCGGTCGCGGGCTTATGCCGCGACTGCCTGCCGGGCGGCGGTATCCGGCCGGGTCGCGGTGGGGTTGCCTTCCAACCAGGAGATGTGCTGGGTGAGGCTGGTGATCTTCCAGCCGTCGGCGGTACGGACCAGGTGGTTGTCGTAGGTGCCGCGCATCAGGTAGAACTCCCCGCCGGGAGCGTCCTTCTTGTAGTGCTGGGCGTACATGTAGGAGCGGCAGATCGCCTTGTCGGGGTCGTTGTCGTCGAACTCGACGACGTGGTTGGGGCTGATGTGCTGGCGTGCGTCCCAGGCTTCGAGTCCCTGCTTGGCGAAGGCGATGAACTGCTCGCGCGGGAAATCCGCCGGCGGCAGGCCGGCTTCGGAGAAGTCGATGTGCACGGGGTCGGTGAATATCGAGGCGTAGCCCTCCCAGTCGGCGGCGTCGATCGACGTGGCGTACTTGATCACCACGTCGATGATCGCGTTGCGGTCTTCGAGGCGCTGGATGCGGGCGGCGAGGTCGGTGTCGGTCATGATTGTTCTCTTTCCTGTTGCTCGGCGATTGCCGGTACGGGTGCGTAGGCGCTGGTTCAGTTCTTGTCGGTGAAGAACCGGTCGAGGCGCTGCGTGGTCCAGGTGGGGTTGTCGGCGGCGAAGGTGTGGCCCGCAGCTGGGACGATGTCGTTGCGGAGGTCGGAGGCGACCCGGCGGGCGCCGTCGAGCAGCGGCTGCTGCGGCAGGCCGTGTTCGCCGTTGAGCACCAGTAGGGGCATGGTCAGCGATCCGTGGCGGGCTCGTTTGTTGGTCTGACCGTCCTCGAGCAGGGTGCCGTAGTGGGCGAAGCCGCCGCGCATGCCGCCGGGTGCGCTGTAGTGGGCGAGGATGTCGTCTCTGTCCGCGTCGGACAGGCCTCGGCCCATCATCGCCATGGTGGGGGACAGGTAGGCGGCCTCCTTGCCCTCGGTGAGGAACGCGGCGAGGTCCACCTGCATGTGGAACCCGAAGTGCCAGTAGCCGCCGGTGGCGGGGTTCATCAGCTCCTCGAGGCCGAGCCCGGGCAGGACGGACTCGGCGAGCACCAGTGTCCGCACGCTGTCCGGGTGCGTGGTGGCCCAGGCGAAGGCGACCATGGCGCCGATGTCCATGCCCACGACGTGCGCGCTCGACAACCCCAGGCCGGTCGTGAGCTCATGCAGGTCCTGGGCGACGTTGACCTTGCTGTAGCCGCCTTCGGGCTGAGCCGAGTCGCCGACGCCGCGCAGGTCCGGCGCGATCACGGTGTAACCGGCGGTCGCAAGCGGGCGCAGCAGCGGTCGCCAGACCCGCCACGTGAACGGCCATCCGTGGACGAGGACGACGGCGGGGCCTTGTCCGCCGACGACGGCGTGGATCGTGGTGTCGTTGACCGGGTGGAACTCATGGCGGAAGCCGTCCACTTCGGCCGGTTGGCCGGCGACGGGCGCGGTGGCGGTCATGCCGTGGACCCTTCGGTAATGACTCGACGGACGGTAGTATTGGAAGTAAGCGGCACACTCAAGAGAAGTTGCTTGTAGAAAGTAAGTGAAGGAGCGGTCGCGTGTCAACCCAGCAGCCCCGGCTGTTCACCCGCGGCGATGACGACGCCGCGCGCAATGCCTGCGAGACCCTCAGCGCGCCCTTGGCGCAGGTCATGACCCTGCTCGGCAAGCGATGGACCGGGGTCGTGCTCAGCACCCTGATGCAGGGCCCCGTCTACTTCAGCGAGCTGCGGCAGGGCATCCCCGGCATCAGCGACCGCATTCTCAACGAACGCCTGGTCGAACTGGCGGAGTTGAACCTGGTCGAGCGCACCGTTCTCCAGGCGCGCCCGGTGCGGGTGCGCTACGCGCTGACCGAACACGGCGCGGCTCTCCGGCCCGCCATCAACGAACTCACCCTCTGGGCCGAGGAACACCTCACCCCGACGGGCCTGAGCTAGTGCGGCAGCAAGAAACGTTCGCCCAGTCGTCGGTAGCCTGATGCGGCGCTGGATCGTGTTCGCGGTTCGGATGTCGCCCGTGCTGCGGCGCGCCGCAGCACGGCGGGGGTTTCGTTTGCCCACCCTCCCACCCGTTGCGTAAGCCTGTCGGGCTGCGGTCTACAAAGGCTAAATCGGGAACGCAGTCCTGGTCCCAAGAGAGGGATCGCGTCCTCGGCTTTTGCTTTTGATCTTAAGATCCGCAGCCCGACAGACCGACGCAACGGGTGGGTGGGGTGGGCAAACGAAACCCCCCGAAGCGCCGGCGGTAGACTCGAATCAACTCGCTCAACTCAATACCTCAACATGTGAAACGCACGGATCGAACCTAAGCCGAGGCAGTACCAGCTCCAGGCCCGTCGGGCGTCCCCCGCGGACCTGACATCATGGACGGATGAACGACCGTGTCCTCGCCGCCTGTGACGGCGCCTGTAAGCGCAATCCCGGACCTGCCGCCTGGGCGTGGGTCATCGCCGAGGAACCGGGCGGGGGGCCAGGGCGGTGGGCGGCCGGGGCGCTGGGCGACGCCACGAACAACATCGCCGAGCTGACCGGGCTTGAGCAGTTGCTTTCGGCGGTCGACGCCGGGACGCCGCTGGAAGTGCGGATGGATTCGCAGTATGCGATGAACGCCGTGACCACCTGGCTGCCCGGCTGGCGCAAGCGAGGGTGGAAGACGGCGTCTGGCTCGCCGGTCGCGAACCGGGACCTGGTCGTGCGGATCGACGCGCTGTTGACCGGGCGCGATGTGAAGTTCGTGTACGTGCCCGCGCACCAGTCGGACGGCGACCCGCTGAATGCCTTCGCGGACGAGGCGGCTAGCGCGTGCGCGATCAGTCAGCAGTCGGTGGACGGGGTTCTGACGCGGGATCAGAGCCGACTGCTGGCGGTGCCGGCGGTCACGTCAGTGCCCGGGAAGGCCAAGGCGGGCGGCGCGGCGGGGGCGGGTAAGACGGCGTCGGCTAAGGGTGGCGGCGAGCCTCGGTCGATCGCCGCGAAGTTCGCGGGGACCTGCAGCTGTGGTCGGCGCTATGCGGCGGGGGAGCGGATCGCCAAGGGGTCGAGTGGCTGGGGTCACGTCGAGTGCGCGGCGCGGTCCGTCACGTCGGAGTAGGCAGCACGTCGGTGGTCGGTGCGGAGACGTCTGCGGCGCTGTCGTCTCGGTACAGGGTGCACAGCACCAGCGCGCCGGCCACGACGTAGCCGCCGCCCTGCGCCGCCAACGTCGGGATGATCCCCAGCGGCTTTCCGAGGAACCCGGCGGCCAGGGCGCCCGTGACCAGGGCCGCTCCCTCGACGGCGCCCAGTGCGCCGAAGACGCGGCCGCGGTGGGTCGGGATCGTGTTGCGCTGCAGCAGCGTCATAGCGGCGGCGTTGAGTAGGGCGCCGGGGCCACCCACAAGGATCATTAGTGCGATCGCGGGCCACGAGGCGACGTAGCCCAGCGGGTAGAGGAACATCGCCAGGTCGATCGCGCCGAAGGCGAGCGCGCTCAGGCCCATCACGCGGGCGGCCGGGCTGCGGCCGCCCAACGACGCGGCGAGCAGCCCGCCGCAGATGCCGCCGATCGCCTGCGCCGCGCTGATCACGCCGTACATGCTGGAGCTCGCGTGCAGCGAGGAGCGCACGAACGGCGCGAACAGCGTTCCCATCACGCCCTCGCCGACGCAGGTGACCATGAAGAACAGGCCGATCACGCGCAGGACCCTGTCTCGCGCGCACAGCCGCAGGCCGTCGGCCCACTCGGCGCCCATCCGCGCCGCGCGGGCCCGCAGCGCTCCGCCCATGACGCCGATGGTCCGGCGTTCCCGGCGGTCGGCGCGGATGGCCGCGATGAGCGCGGCCGAAAGCAGGAAGCTGACGGCGTCCACCAGGGTGAGCAGGGTGATCCCGCCGACCGCCGCGACCACGCCGCCGATCGCCGAGCCGACCAGCCGGGAGACGTCATTGTTCTGGATGTTCAGCGCGTTCGCGGTGATCAGCTGCTCGTCGTCGATCACCCGCGGCAGCAGGCTCTGCTCGGCCGGCGTGAAGAACTGCTGGACGCAGCCCTGGCCCGCGGACACCAGGTAGACGATCCAGATCTGCCCGGCCCGGTGGACCGCGAGCAGCGGCAGCAGGCCGAGGGCGAGCAGCACGTCGGTCAGCACCATCGTGCGCCGCAGATCCCACCGGTCGACGAACACGCCGGCCAGCGAGCCGAGCACGATCTGCGGCGTGAACGAGGTCAGCAGCATCAGCGCGGAGGCCAGGGTGGAGCCGGTCAGCGCGTAGACGTAGTAGGTCAGGCCGATCCGGAGCACCCAGTCGCCGGTCATCGAGACGAGGTCGGCCGCCAGCAGCAGCCGCAGGTCGCGATGGCGCAGCGCCCGCACGATCGCGTGCACCTCAGCGCCCTGACCCCGCCGGAACGCCCGCCCGGTCGCCCGCCGCCTCGGCCGGAGCCCGTGCCGCGGTCATCGGTTCCCCCCTCCCCGAGGTATATTCGAATTCTTAGTTCGGGTCGGTCAGAAGTCAAGCCTGGTCAGGCGGTGTGGCCGGGAGAGCGCGGTTCCCCCCGGTACGTGCCGAAGGACCAGTGGTTGCCTTCGGGATCGAGCGCGATGAACTCGCGCGAGCCGTAGTCGGTGTCGTACAGCTCGCGCACGATCTTCGCGCCCGCCGCCTTGGCCCGGACGTAGAGCGTGTCCGGGTCGTCGGTCACGGCGTACGCGCCGAGGGTGCCGGGGCGCACGGTCCAGTCGTCCGGGTCGGCCTTGTCCCCGGCCGGCGTGGAGCCGAGCATGACGCCGCCGCCGGGCGGCCAGGCGAGTTGGGCGTGGTCGACGCGGTCCCCCTCCCCGTACACGACCACCTCCTCGAAGCCGAAGGCCTCGACCAGGAACCGGATCAGCGCCCGCGCGTCGGTGGCGCGGAAGGCGGGCCAGACCTGCGGGGCGGGGGCGGCCTCGTCGATCTGCTTGCTTTCAGTACTCGTCGTACTGCTCGCTGTGTTCGTCATGGCTTGATCCTCGCTCCTGCGACAGTTCGCGGGCTTGGAAGTTTCGGAACTCCTCCGCCATCCAGGCGGTCGGCGGGCAGCCGGCGAACGCGCGGAACTCGGCGGCCAGGTGAGCCTGGTCGTAGTAGCCGTGAGCTGCGGCGACCTCGGCCAGGTTGTGTCCCGCGGCCATCGCGCGCGGCAGTTCGGACGCGGTGCGGCGGAAGCGGACGAGCCGCCCGAACGCCTTCGGTCCGACGCCGAACTCCCGGTGGAACCGCCCGCTCAGATGCCGCGTGCTCCAGCCGACGGATTTCGCGAGCCCGGCCACGTCCGCCGTACCTTGGCTCGCGAGCAGGGTGCGCCAGACGTGCTGCACCTCGGGCTGGAACTCGGCCCGCGTGTCGAGCCGCGTCAGCAGCAGCTCCTCCATCGCGTGCATACGCGCGGGCCACGTAGCGGCGTGCAGCATCCGCTCGCGCATCTCGGCGACGAACGCCGCGCCCAGCACGTCCTCCGCGTCGAAGTCCCACTCGGCGATCTCGCCGGCCGGCACCCCGAGCAGCGCCCGCGCGCCGAGCGGATTGAGGGCGAGTTGCACGCCGGACCACCGCCCCGGGTTCGTGTCCAGCGCCGGGGTGGGCCGGGCGGTGACGGACTCGGTCTCCGCTGCCATGTCCCCAGCGTAGCCAGAGATGGACGAAGCGGACATCGGGCGGCGCGGCCACCACCACCCGATATCCGCGGCCTCGTCCTGGACCGCCGCTACCCGAGCTCCAGCGACATCACCCCGTACACCAGCGACTGTTGCAGGGTCCTGATCGGTCCGGTGTACATCCGGGCCGTCCGCGAGGCCGGGACCAGGCCGTGCAGCTCGGCCAGGTTGCGGGCCACGTGGTGCGGCTCGGGCACGTCGAGGGACACCGTCGCGTCGCCCGCCTCGCGCAGCAGCGAAGCGAGGATCGCCGCCGCGTCCCTCGGGGTGGTCGCCAGCAGCGGACCGATGCGGTAGCCGTCCTGGGCCGGGCGCAGCACGCCGTAGCCGGTCAGCAGTCCGTCGCGGAACCGCGCCCTGGTGGTGTGCCGCGGGTCGGCGGCCCAGCGCGCGGCGAAGGCGTGCCGGTCGGCCGGATGGCCCGCGGCGTCGAGGGCCGAGAGCAGGTCGAGGTCCTTCGCCTCGACCGGCACGATGCCCTCGGTGTCCTCGCCCTTGTGCTCCAGGTTCGGCTTGCCGCGGTAGCGGATCGTCGTGTACGCGGAGGTGAAGCCTTCGCGCCGGTAGTTGTCCTGCTGGTCCGGCACGCCGTCCAGGCCCACCGTCCGGGGACCCGCGTGCCGCATTCCGGCGTGCCAGGTCTCGATGCCGTAGCCCTGCCTGCGCCGGTCCGGGCGGACCAGGTAGAAGCCGAGAAAGGCGTAGTCGGCCGAATAATTCACCACGCTGATCGCCGAGACGACCTTGCCGTCAAGCCGGCCCAGCAGGAAGCCCGCCGGGTCCTGCATCAGGAAGTGCTCGGCGTCGTGCCGGCCGGGGTTCCAGCCCTCGGCCGCCGCCCACCGCACGACCTGGTCCCACTCGCCCGGCCGTGCCGGGCCGATCTCAAAGCCCATGCTCCATCTCTCTCCGTAGCCGGGGCCGCCGGTGGCGGTGTACGACCGGGTCACGCTACCCCGGTTCACATCAGGTCCGGATCGATCACGGCGTCCTGCGGGGTGATCGTGCTGCGCGGGCCCTGGAACGTGCGCCGCGCGCTGATGAACCACCAGACCGTCGCGATCAGCAGTACCACGGCCAGCGCGATCGGCGCGTAGTTGAAGTCGTCGTGGGTGATCGGGCTGGACTGCGGGAGCATGAACAGGATGTTGCTGAGTACGATCCAGACCACCGCGATCAGCGCGATCGGCCGGCCCTTGGCGCCGAGGTTCCACGGACCCGGCTCGAACTCCGAGCCGAGGCGCAGCCGCAGCAGGATCGGGATGCCGTAGGCGGTGAACAGGCCGACGACGTTCACCGAGACGATCGCGGTGAACGCGGTGCTGTTCCACCAGCCGGGGAGCGTCAGCACGATCGCGCAGCCGGCGGCCAGCCAGACCGCGGCGACGGGCGTGCGGGTGCGCGGCGAGAGGCGGTGCCACAGGCTGCTGCCGGGGATCGCGCCGTCCCGGCTGAACGCCCAGATCTGCCGCGAGTTCGAGGTCATGTTGGCCAGGCCGCAGAACAGCAGCGCGATCACCGGGAAGAGCATCAGCATCTTCGCCGGGCCGAGGCCCACCGCGTCCACCAGCAGCTGGGCCGGGGGCAGGCTCGCCTTGGACTCGGCCGTCCAGTGCTGGCTCGAGTAGACCAGGGCGAGCAGGAGCACGAGGCCGAATATGGCGGAGAAGCGGATCGACTGGGTGATCCCCTTCGGCGCGCTCGTCGCGGCCCCCTGCGTCTCCTCGCTCATGTGGAAGGAGCCGTCGAATCCGGTGTACGTCCACGAGGTCACGAGCAGGCCGAGCATGCCGCCGTACAGCCCGTTGGAGAATCCGGTGCCGTTGACGAAGGCCCCGGCGAAGTTCGCGGGCTGATGGTGCGACGGCACGAAGGCGAGCGTCGCCGCGATGATCAGCACGCCGCCGAGCAGCCACCACACCGAGATCCGGTTGATGTAGCCGACCGTGCGCACCGCGAAGGTGTTGAGCAGGCCGTGCACGACGAGCAGCCCGGCGGCGATCAGCACCGTGTTGTGCAGCGTCGCGGAGTAGCTCGGCCACTGCATGCTGATCCAGGCCTGCAGGAAGGTCGCGGCGGCGAAGTCGGTGGCCGCGGTGCCGCCGATCTGGCCGGCGAAGTTGAGCCAGCCGGTGTACCAGGACCAGGCCGCCTTGTGCCGCTTGGCCAGCCGGGCCGAGGCGTAGTAGAGCGCGCCGGAGGTCGGATAGGCCGACGCGATCTCGGCCATCGCCGCGCCGACCGCGAGCACCAGCACGGACACGGCGATCCAGCCGAATATCAGGGATCGCGGACCGCCGGCCAGCATCCCGAACGCGAACGCCGAGAAGATCCCGGCCAGGACGTTGATGATGGTGGCGGATATCGCGAAGTTGTCGAAGCTCTTGAATCCGCGGGTCAGCTCGCGCTTGTAGCCGAGTTGGTTGAGCGTCTGCTCATCGGCGGCGACCTGCGCCGCGACGTCGGTGGTGGTGGACATGGGACGACTTCCTTCGGGGGCAGCGAAAGGGGGAGAGGGGACGCCGGCGCGGCGCGTGATCGCGGTCAGCCGCGCCGACAGTCCCGGTAGACGCGGGCGAGCACCTTCTCCGGCGGTCCGTGGCGCAACCAGGGGAAGGGGCTCGCGTACGGCTGGACGTGCTGGAGCACCTGCCGGGCCGGGCCGTACCGCCCGGCCCGGTGCAGCGCCTCGGCCAGCACGCTGAGGTCGGAGACGGTGGCCGACTCCGGCGGACTGCTGTAGGGCCCGAACCACTCCCGGCCGAGTTCGTCGGCCGCCGGGTCGACGGCCTGCTCGCCGCGCAGTTCGAGGTCGAGCATCTCCAGCAGCGTCCGGCGGCGCTGTTCCGCCTGCGGCTCGGCGGGGCCCTGGGCGCTGAGGTTGCCGAGGAGCTGATGGATCTTCGAGACCCGCTGCGGGTCGGGACCGGCCTGGCCCTGGCCCTGCTCCAGGTCGGCGAGCAGCGGCAGCAGCTGGTTGATGCCGTAGGGGGTGTCCACGGAGGCGAGGTACGCGGCCGTGTCCGAGGCCAGTTCGACGGTGCCGCCGTGCCGCGGATAGCACAGCGCGAGCAGCCGCTGCCCGGCCTCGCGGTTGCCCGGGTGCCTGGCCACGGCCTCGTGCCACAGCACCCAGGCCGGGTCCCGCGCCGAGCCGGGCGGACGGCGCGGGGCCCGGCCGTCCTCGGACTGGCGCAGTCGCAGCAGGGTCAGTTCGACGGCGTACGGGGTCGGGTCGGCCGGCCAGGCCCGCCGCGCGGCCGCGCAGGCCTTGACCGCGATGGCCTCGAGGGTCTCCCGGTCCTGCTTCGCGGTCACCGCCCGGTGCGCGGCGACCCTGGCGTAGAGCAGCAGCGCGTCCGGGTTCTCCGGCTCCGCGCGGGTCCAGGTTTCCACCACGTCGCTGGGCGCGGCGGTGGCGGCGAGCACCAGCGAGCGGAAGCCGCGGGCGTCGAAGCGCTCGCGCGTCCGGGTGTCGGCGAGGGCCTCCCGGGCCGCGCCGATGCGCAGCGCCGCCACCTCCCCGCGGGCGACCGCGAGGGCCCGGTCGGGCCCGGCGGGATCCCAGTCGAACGTGGGCCTGCTCACGGCTGCTCCGAACTGTTTTCAACAGTGCCTTGACACGGCGGCGACTGGCGCGGGGGCGGCTGCCCGCTGTAGCCGTTCGGTCACGGATATTGGGCAGTACCGTACAGGAGAGCCGGAGAAAGATACAAGAGGTCGAACTTACCCGGTTTATCGCGGATCTAATCCGGATCCCCGTGCAATTGAATATGCAATACGTGCACAAGGCCCCGTTCGGGCGCCCGGCGGCATGGCGGCTGGTCCGGGGCCCGTCCGCGACCTAGGCTCGGGGCCCATGGCCGAAGAGCATCTGGAGTTCTCCACCCCGACCTTGACCAGGCGCCCGGAGGCGGCCGCGGACGCCGGGGACGAGGGTTACGCGAAGAGCCTGGCGCCCCGGCACGTCGGCATGATCGCGATCGGCGGCGCCATCGGCACCGGCCTGCTGCTCGGCGCCGGCGGAAAGCTGCTGGTCGCAGGCCCCGCTCTGGCGCTGTCCTACGCGATCGCCGGGATTTTCGCCTACCTCGTCGTGCGCGCGCTCGGCGAGCTCACTTTGCACCGGCCCTCGTCCGGTTCCTTCGTGAGCTACGCGCGCGAGTTCATGGGCGAGCGGGGAGCGTACATCGCCGGCTGGATGTACGTGCTCAACTGGTCCACGACCGGCATGGCCGACAGCACCGCCGTCGCGCTCTACATGCACTATTGGGGCAAGTTCCAGTCCGTACCCCAATGGCTGCTCGCGCTGTGCGCACTCGTCGTCGTACTCGTCATCAACCTTGTGTCAGTGAGATTGTTCGGCGAGATCGAATTCTGGTTCGCCATCATCAAGGTCGCGGCGATTCTCTCCTTCCTGCTGATCGGCGTCTGGCTGCTCGGCACCGGCCACCAGGTGGACGGAGCGCGGCCCGGCCTCAACCTGATCAGGGGCAACGGCGGTTTCTTCGCGCTCGGCGTGCTCCCGGTCTTCTCGGTGCTGCAGAGCGTCGTGTTCGCCTACGCGGGTGTGGAGATGGTCGGCATCACCGCGGGAGAGACGAAGGAGCCTGCGAAGATCGTCCCGCGCGCGGTGCGCTCGGTGTCCTGGCGCATCGGCCTGTTCTACATCTGCAGCGTGCTGATGCTGACGCTGCTGCTGCCCTGGGACAAGTACTCCGCGTCGCAGAGCCCGTTCGTCACGGTCCTGTCGAAGATCGGCATCCCCGGCATCGGCGGCGTGATGAACCTCGTCGTGCTCACGGCGGCGATGTCCAGCCTCAACTCCGGCTTCTACAGCACCGGCCGCGTCCTGCGCTCCATGGCCGCGAACGGCTCCGCGCCGCGCTTCACGGCCGTGATGAACTCCCGCCACGTGCCCTACGGCGGCATCCTGTTCACCTGCGCGATCTCCACCCTCGGCGTCGGCCTGAACGCCTGGCTGCCCGGCGAGGCCTTCGAGATCGTGGTCAACTTCGCCGCGCTCGGCGTGGTCAGCACCTGGATCATGATCATGCTCTGCCACCTGCTGTTCGTCCGCCGCACGCGCGGTTCGAGCGGCGACGTGACCCGCCTGGCGCGCCCGTCCTTCCGCCTCAAGGGCTGGCCGTGGGTCAACGTCGTCACGATCGCCTTCCTGCTCGCCGTCGTCGGCGACATGGGCGTGGACGGCGGCACCACCGGCGCCTGGACCGTCGGGGCCATCCCGATCATCGCCCTCGTGCTGCTCGCCGGCTGGGTCATCTCGCGCCGCCTACTCCTCCGTTCGGACCGGTGAGGGGGCACGCGTCGGCCGGTGTCACGTAGCGTGGTCGGGTGGACGGCACCGGATTGACGCGGGCTCAGGTGGCCGAGCGGGTCGCGGACGGGCGGACGAACCAGGTGCCGGCCCGGTCGAGCCGCTCGCTGGGCGCGATCGTCCGGGCGAACGTGTTCACCTGGTTCAACGGGCTGATCGGCACGCTCTTCGTGATCATGCTGGTCGTCGGGCCGATCCAGGACTCGCTCTTCGGCTTCGTCATCATCTTCAACGCGCTGATCGGGATCGTGCAGGAGCTGCGGGCCAAGCGCACGCTCGACTCGCTCGCGATCGTCGGGGAGGCGCGGCCCCGGGTGCGGCGGGACGGGGCCGAGCAGCAGGTGCAATCCGACGAGCTGGTTCTCGACGACGTGGTGCTGCTCGGGCCGGGAGAGAAGATCCCGGTGGACGGCGTCGTGCTCGAGTCCACCGCGCTCGAGGTCGACGAGTCGCTGCTGACCGGCGAGGCCGATCCGGTGCGCAAGGGCGTGGGGGACGAGGCGCTGTCCGGCTCGTTCGTCGTGGCCGGGCAGGGGGCGATGCGCGCGGAGCGGGTCGGCTCCGACGCGCACGCGGCGAAGCTCGCCGCCGAGGCGCAGGAATTCACCCTCGTCCGATCGGAGCTGCGGGACGGCGTCTCGCAGATCATCAAGTATCTGACGTACCTGCTGGTGCCCGCGGCGATCCTGCAGATCATCGTGCAGACGAGCATCGCGGGCGGGTTCCGCGACGGGGTCAGCCGGACGGTCGCCGGGATCGTGCCGATGGTGCCCGAGGGCCTGGTGCTGCTGACGTCGGTGGCCTTCGCGGTCGGCGTGGTGCGGCTGGGGCGGCGCAACTGCCTGGTGCAGGAATTGCCCGCGATCGAGGGGCTGGCCCGGGTGGACACGGTCTGCCTCGACAAGACCGGCACGTTGACGGAAGGCGGCATGCGGCTCGCCGGGATCGAAGTGCTCGACGCCGGGGCGAACGGTGAGACGGAGGCGCAGGTCAGGGAGGTGCTCGGCGCCCTCGGCGCGCTGGAGGAGCGGCCGAACGCGACGATGGCCGCGATCATCGAGGCGTGCCCCGGGACCGCTGCGACCGGCGCGAATTGGGCCGCCCAGACGGTCGCCGCGTTCTCCTCGGCCCGCAAATGGAGCGGCGCGACGTTCGCCGATGGACGCGGCACGTGGCTGCTGGGCGCGCCCGACATCCTCGGCGCCGGGACGCCTGCCGCGCGGCGAGCGGAAGAGGTCGGATCCGGAGGACTGCGCGTCCTGCTGCTGTCCTACTCGCCGAAGGAGTTGTCGGCCGACGGCGAGAACTCGACCGCCGACCTCGCCCCGCGCCCCGTCGCACTCGTCACGCTCGAGCAGCGCATTCGCGAGGACGCCGCGCCGACGCTCGCGTACTTCGAGCGGCAGAGCGTGAACCTCAAGGTCATCTCCGGCGACAACGCGGTCTCCGTCGGCGCCGTCGCCCAGGTCCTCGGCCTGCCCGGCGCCGAGCATCCGGTCGACGCACGCGAACTGCCCGAGGCACCCGCGACGGAGTTCGCCGAGGAGATCGAGGGCAACTCGGTGTTCGGCCGGGTGACGCCGCGTCAGAAGCAGCAGATGGTCCTCGCGCTTCGCGATCGCGGGCACACGGTCGCGATGACCGGCGACGGCGTCAACGACGTGCTCGCGCTCAAGAACGCGGACATCGGCATCGCGATGGGCTCCGGTTCGGGTGCTGCGCGCGCCGTGGCACAGATCGTGCTGCTCGATGAGCGGTTCGCGACCCTGCCCTCGGTCGTCGCCGAAGGCCGCCGGGTCGTCGGGAACATCGAGCGTGTCTCGAACCTGTTCCTGGTCAAGTCCTTCGAGTCGTTCCTGCTGGTGGTGCTCACCGGCATCGGTCGGCTGCCGTACCCGTTCCTGCCGCGCCACTCCACGCTCGTCGGCACGCTCACGATCGGCGCCCCGTCCTTCTTCCTCGCCCTCGCCCCGAACCTCGCGCGGGCGCGGACCGGATTCGTCCGCCGGGTGCTGCGCTTCGCGATCCCCGCGGGCCTGGTCAACGGCGGCGCGGCGTTCGTGTCCTACTACCTGGCCCGGCTGGCCCCGGGCGCGACGCTGCCGACGGAGCAGACCTCGGCGATGATCACGCTGTTCACGGCCAGCCTCGCCGTCCTGCTGCTCGTCGCGCGTCCGCTGCTGTGGTGGAAGAGCCTGCTCGTCGGAACGATGGCCGGGCTGTTCGTGCTCGTCACGGTGCTGCCGTACGGGCGGAAGTTCTTCCAGTTGCAGTTCGGCGCCTGGCAGCAGACCGTGCTCTCGTTCGCGGTCGCCGTGGTGGCCGCGGTAGTGCTGGAGATCCTCTGGCGCTGGTCACGCGCGAAGGACGCGGAGGACGCGGAGGACGCGGAGGCGCGGGTCGCGGAGCCCGCATAACCCCGAGTCGAAGATCATTTCAGCTGAAGACCGGAAGACCACTCGGGTGGCCCAGCCTGTCGCCCATCCTGACGGGTAGTCAGACCGGCGTGTACTTGCTGCCGCTGCTCTGCGCCAAGCTCTTCGCCCCGATCACGGCCCTCGGCACCGCCCTCGCCACGATCTCCGGGCTGCCGGCCGGACCCGACCTCACCGCCGCGCCGCCGCAGCTCGCGGCGATGCAGCCACCGGCCTCCGTGCTGATCGGGCACGCGCCTTCGTGGCCCGCGGCGGGACGCGAGTTCGCGGGAACGCCGCAGGCCGGGGCGCTGGTCTGGCAGAACCCGGACGGCACACCCGGCGTGAAGCTTTGCTCCGCCGTGGCCGTGGACTCGCCGGCCGGTGACCTGATCGCGACCGCCGCGCACTGCGTGGCCGGGATGGCGGTCGGAATCGGCGGACCGCTCACCGTCGCCTACGTGCCGGACTATCAGCCGGGACGGGCGCCCTTCGGGGTCTGGTATCCGACGCGGATCACCGTGGCTCCGCAGTGGACGGCGCAGCATGATCCGAACTACGACCTGGCTTTCGTCAACGTCACCCGGGCTCAGTCGCCCGTCCCGCTCGAGCAGGTCACCGGAGCTGAGCATTTCGGCGGCACCGTCTCGGCCGGGACGCTGGGAGTACTTTTGGGCTATCCGTATGACACCAGCCGGCCGGTCGGCTGCCGAGGGGACATCAAGCGCGAGTCGGCGACGCAGCTGCGCTTCGACTGCGCCCACTTTCCGACCGGAACGAGCGGCGGGCCGCTGCTGACCGGCGTGGACCCGCATACCGGGATCGGCACGCTGGCCGGGGTGATCGGCGGCTACCAGCTCGGCGGGATCCGGGACGACGTGTCGTACGCGGCCGAGCTCGGCCCCTCGCTCACCGCGCTCTACCACCAGGCGGCCGCGCCGCAAATGCTGCCGCTGATGCTCAACGGCGTGCTGTAGCCGTTTCCATCCGTTTCCACGCGCCCTCCCACCGGATTCAGCGTTCGAATAGGCTGACCGCGAACGAACAGGCACGTACGGAAGTGATGTGGGACGTGGTTCAAGGACTCGAACGTCGCGGCGCCATCGTGGGTGGCAGCATCGCGGGCTGCGCGGCGGCCATCGCCTGCGGGCACGCGGGCCTGCCGGTGGACATCTATGAGCGCAGCGGCGACGAACTGGCCGAGCGCGGCTTCGGGATCACCATGCCGAGCGCGCTGCACGCCCGGCTGGTCGAGGCCGACTACCTCGACGCCTCGATGCCGGTGCACGAGGGCCGCGACCGCAGGTGGCTGGTGCGCGATCCCTCCCGCCCCTATGGGGAGCGCGAGCTGATCCGCAGCCCGACGCAGATCACCGCCTGCAGTTGGAACCTGGTCTGGCGCTCGCTGCGCAGCCGGGTGCCGGACTCCGCGTACCACGCGGGGGAGCGGGTCGAGCTGAACGGCGAGGAGCTGCGCCTGGCGTACAACGGCGCGTCGGGCACGACCCGGCCGTTCGACCTGGTCATCGGCGCGGACGGGTTGAGTTCGTCGATCCGTCGGCTGGTCTCGCCGCACAGCGTCCAGGATTTCGCGGGTTACGTGGTCTGGCGCGCGCGGGTCGTGCTGGACAAGCTGTCCGGGCCGCTCGAGACGATGCGCGAGACCGGCGTGACCGTGATGTTCCCGGCCGGGCACGGGATCTACTATCTGATCCCGGACGCGGACGGCGAGGGTCGGATCGTCGTCAACTGGCTCGTCTACACGCGGATGCCCGCCGACCTGGCCGGCTTCGACCCGCAGCGCACGTACCCGCCGGGCACCGCCCCCGAGCTCGTCGCCTACATCAAGGATCTGACGCACGTAGTGATGCCGCCAGCGTGGGCCGAGGTCGTGGAGCAGACCCCGGACGCCGACATCGCGGTCTACCCGGTCTACGACCTCGAGGTGGACAGCTACGCGTGCGGCCCGCTGCTGCTCGCCGGCGACGCCGGGGCCGTGACCCGGCCGCACACCGGCAGCGGCGCGGTGAAGGCCTTGGGCGACGCGCTGTGCCTGGAGCGGGTGCTGCTGGAAGGCCAGCCGAGCCTGCGGCACGTGGCCGAGCGGTACAGCCGCGAGCGCATGGTCGAGGGCAACAAGATGGTCGAACTCGGTCGCCGCCTCGGGCGTACGCACGTCGAGGAGGTTCCGGACTTCTCGCTCATGGGCGACGCGGATGTGCAGGCCTGGCTCGAGGCCCCGTTCAAGGGCGAGGACCACTACATCTTCCGTGGCGCGAGCAAGAAGGCGGGCCGGGCCGCGAGCTGACGGACCGTTCCCCCGTTCAGACCCCGCCCAGTCGCACGACTCACTCGAACGGACTAGCCGCCTCGGCGGCGCGCTTTCCGGCGGGCGCGGCCGTATGGCTTTAGCGTCGAGTGGGTCGGGGCGCGGACGACGGACGGGGTAGCAGCGGGAGCGAGGTCACGGCGGTATGCCTTCGAAGCAGTCAGATGCGGGATATTCGACGCGTCGCAATCCCGGACTCGACGGTCTGCGCGGCCTGGCCGTCGCGCTCGTCGTCATCTTCCACATCTACCCGGGTCTGCTCCCTGGCGGGTTCCTCGGCGTCGACGTGTTCTTCGTGCTCAGCGGCTATCTGATCACCGGTCTGCTGCTGCGCCGATTCTCCGTTGAACACCACGCGCTCCGTGCGTTCTGGATCTCGCGCTTCCGTCGGCTGTTCCCCGAACTGGCGACGCTGCTGCTCGCGGTGAGCATCGCCGCGAGCGTGGCCGGGCCCGAGTTCGGGTCGGGTCTGCGCGCGCAGGTCGCGGCAGCGCTCGTATCGGGCACGAACTGGCTGCTGATCGCGCACGGCCAGAACTACTTCGCCTCGTTCGCCGCAGCCGCGGGCCACGCTCCCGCGCCGGCCTTGCAGCATCTGTGGTCGCTGGCCGTCGAGGAACAGTTCTACGTGGTCTGGCCGCTCACGCTCTGGACTCTGCTGCGGTTGACGCGCAGGCGGCGGCGTCGCCGGGGAACGCGTCCGGACGACGGTCGGCATCCCCGGCTCGCGGTCCTGCTCGGGCTAGCGGCGTGCGGATCGTTCACTCTGATGGCGGCAAAATCCGGCACCGGTTCGTCGGACTACTACAACACACTGACCCATTCCGGTGGCCTTCTCGCGGGAGCCGCCGCCGCGCTCTGCCTGCCGCTCGACCGGGTGACCGACCTCGGCTCCGCGCGCACCGCTCGCGCCACGCATGTCCTCGGCAGGCTCGGGCTCGGCGGCCTCTGCGTCCTCATCGTGCTGTCCGTCTGCCTGAACGGCGACTCGACTGCCCCCGAACGCGGCGGAATCGCGCTCGCGAGCCTCGCCGCGCTGCCGGTGCTCCTTGCCGCCGCGTGCCCTGGAACCGACGTCGCCAAGATGCTGACGTGGCGTCCGGCGGTCTACCTAGGCGAACGCTCCTATGGCGTCTACCTGTGGCATTGGCCGCTGATCGTGCTGCTCGGAAGCCCCGCGGGCGCATCTGACCTGGGCACGGCCGCCCTCCGCGGCGTCACCGAACTCTGCCTTCCGGTCGTCCTCGCGAGCCTGAGCAGGCGTTACATCACCGCCCCGGCGCGCACTGCGACCCGCGCGGACGTGGTCGCCGCCTGGACCCGCCTCGTCGGCCGCACCACTCACCCCTGGCCGACCCGAGTCGCCGCAGCCCTGGCCGCCATTGTCCTGCTGCCCGCGCTCGTCGGGCTCAGCCGAGCACCGAGCGAAGATCCGAGCCAGTCCGCACTCCAGGCACAGATCTCCGCGGGCAGCGCGATCGCCGCCGCGAGCACGACCGGCGACGGAGGCGCCGCGGCGCAACTCGAGCGCGCGCAGCCCGCGCTTCCCCACCTCCCCGCGCTGCCGCCCTCCGGCCCGCCCGACCCCGCGCTCGGAAGCCAGGTGACCGCGATCGGCGACTCCGTCCTGCTGGCGAGCGCGCAGGCCCTCGCCGGACGCCTGCCCGGCATCGTGATCGACGCGAAGGTGGCCCGCCAGATCTGGCAGGCACCCGCGCAGCTCTCCCTGCTCGCCGACGAGGGGCTGCTGCGGCACTACGTCGTCGTCGCCCTCGGCACCAACGGCGTGTTCCAGGACTCGATGCTCAACGAGATCAGCGAGCGGATCGGCCCCGGCCGCGTGCTTGTGCTGGTGACAGTGCACATGCCGCGGTCCTGGCAGGCGCCGGTGAACGGCCGCCTGACCCACTACGCCGCCACCCACGCGAACACGCTGCTCGTCGACTGGAACGCGACGATCTCGCCGTACCCCGCCCTGCTCTGGCCCGACGCGACCCACCCCAGGCCAACCGGCGCCCAGGTCTACGCCGACCTGCTCGCCGCCGACCTGAGTCGCGCGCACGACTAGCGTGAAGACCATACGATCGTTTATGCGCACCTGATCCGCCGAGACGATTGACATGGGTTCTGCCGTGAGGCCTGCTCGATGACCGCCCCCGAGACCGACGCCGCCACCGTCATCGATGTCGAGGCACGGCGGCCCAGGTGGCACGTGCCGGAGCGGCTCACCCGCCGCTGGGTCGCCACCGGCATCGCGCTCGCCAAGGTCATCCGCGAGGCCCCGTTCACGCTCGTCCTCGTGGCCGCGCTCTGGATCGTCGCGTTCGCGACCCACAGCCTCGCCTACGGGCCCAGCGACAGTCTGATGGATCACATAGGTCTCGACACCACGGCGATCACCTCCCACCGCCTGTGGACCCTTGTCACCTACCCCTTCTGGTGCCAGAACGTCTGGGCCTATCTCGCGGACACGCTGCTGATCCTGCTGTTCGTCGTACCGGCGGAGCGGCGGCTCGGCACGTGGCGGACCGCCGGGCTGCTGGCGCTGTGTCAGATCGGCGGCGCGGCGCTCGCGATCGGCGCGATCGAGGCCGGCGCGGCGGCCGGGGACCTGTGGCTGCAGAGCACCGTCGGCACCACGTACAACACCGCGGCCGGCGCGTCCGTAGGCGCGGTCGGCGTCGGGCTGGCGCTCAGCGCGCGGATGACGACGCTGTGGCGCCGGCGTACCCGGATGCTGCTCGGGATCGGCACGCTGCTGTTCCTGTTCTACGACGGCGGCGTGATCGACATCGCCCGCGCGGGCAGCGCGTTCCTCGGCTTCACGGTCGGTCTCGTGTTCCTCCAGCCGGGCTCGCGGCGGCTGCGCCTGGTGAGTTCGCACGCGGAGACGCGCGTCCTGGTCGCCGTCTTCGCGCTCACCTCGGCGCTGGGTCCGTTCATCGCGTGGATCACCAACAATCCCTACGGACCGATGGCGATCCTCGTCAACCTGTTCATCGACGAGGTGCCCACCCAGGACGACATCCGCGACTACTGCACCAGTTCGTCGAGCGACTACGACCCGGTGTCCTGCCGGGTGAGCACCGCCGAGCACGTCCTGGCCGGGACCCCGGCGATCCTCGTACTTTTCGTACCGGTCCTGGTCCTCGGCGTCATCGCCTACGGCCTTTGGCGCGGACGGCGGATGGCCTGGGTGTCCGCGATCGTCTGCGAGGTCGTGCTCGGCGTCGTGACCGTGCGGTACGCGCAGATGCTCGTCGATCTCACCGAGGGCCAGCCGGACGAGGCCGGGGTGCCGACCGCGATCAAGATCTACACCGGTCTGATCATGTGCATTCCGGTCGGCGTCGTCATCGTCCTGCTGATCACGCGCCGCCACTTCGCCCTGCGCGCACCGCGTTGGACCGGTCTCAAGCTGCTCGGCACGCTCGTAGTGACCTTCGTCGTGGTCGGCGCGCTCTACGTCAACACCGCGTACCGCGTCCGCGACCAGTGGGATCCGAACGCCACGATCAGCGCGCTGCTCGCGGACTACCCGAAACGGCTGTTCTCGCCGACCTGGCTGACCCTCGTCAACGAGAACACCGCCGCGCTGATACCCCAGGGCATGGTGGCGAAGGCGCTCTACATCGCCGTCGGCCCGGTCTTCTGGCTGATCGCGCTCGGCGGCCTGTTCCTCACCTTCCGCCGCACGGCGATCCGCGGCGACGGCGAGAAGGAGAAGGCCGACCGGCTGCTGACAAGATTCGGCGGCTCCGCGCTGTCCTACATGACCACCTGGCCCGGCAACGACTACTGGATCAGCCCGGACGAGACGGCCGCCGTCGCCTACCGGGTCATCGGCGGCATCGCGCTCACCACCGGCGACCCGTACGGCAAGAGCGAATCCCGCGCACAGGCCGTCGAGCAGTTCGCGCGGTACTGCGACAGCCAGGGCTGGAGCCCGTGCTTCTACAGCGTCACCGACGAGACGAAGGCGGTGACGGCGGCGCTCGGCTGGAGCGCGGTGCAGGTCGCCGAGGACACCGTGCTCGAACTGCCCGAGCTGAAGTTCAGCGGGAAGAAATGGCAGGACGTGCGCACCGCCCTGAACAAGGCGGGCAAGGCCGGGATCACCGCGCAGTGGTTCACCTACCCGACCGCGCCGATCAGCGTGCAGCAGCACATCAGGGAACTGTCGGAGGAGTGGGTCGCCGACAAGGGCCTGCCGGAGATGGGCTTCACCCTCGGCGGCCTGAACGAGCTCCAGGACCCGCGCGTGCGCTGCCTCGTGGCCCTCGACGAGGAAGGCAGGCTGCACGGCGTGACCAGCTGGCTTCCCGTCTACCAGGACGGCGAGCCGATCGGCTGGACGCTCGACTTCATGCGCCGTGCCGGGGACGGCTTCCGCGGCGTGATGGAGTTCCTCATCGCCTCCGCCGCGCTCGGCTTCCAGGAGGAGGGAGCGCGCTTCCTGAGCCTGTCCGGGGCACCGCTGGCGCGGATAGACCGCAGCGGCTCCGTCGCGGACCGCGCCCAGCCCGTGCCCCTGCAACGCGTGCTCGACGTGGCCGGAAAGGCGCTCGAGCCGGTGTACGGCTTCCGCTCGCTGCTCGCCTTCAAGGCGAAGTTCCAGCCGCAGTATTTCCCGCTCTACATGTGTTACCCGGACCCGGCCGCACTCCCCGCCATCGGCAACGCGATCGGCCGCGCCTATCTGCCGCACACGAGCGCCGTGCAGATGGTCCGGCTGAGCCGCAAGCTGATGGGCTGAGTGGGCTTGTCTGATGGGTTGGTCGTGTGCGGGTGGTGGTCGGCCTCCCTCGTACCTCGGTCGTCCTCCACGCGCACTTTGGATAATGTCTGACGTCACGTCGGCTCCCTACGTCCCGTCCGCCGACGCGATATTCCGCTGCGGGTCGGGAGGGCAGGTCCAGTGCTCATGGTGGTGGCCGGGAGCGGTTCGGTGCGAGACGAGGCGGCTGCGGCATGACCTCACCGATGGTGATCCTCGTCAATGGCCTGCCCGGGGCGGGCAAGACGACTCTGGCCAGAGCCCTGTCTCAGCGTGTGCGGCTGCCCTTGTTCAGCAAGGATGTCGTCAAGGAGACGCATGCGGATGTCGTGGGCGCCGAGCCCGTGCAGGACTGGCCGCAACGGCGAGGGAATAGGGCCCTGGGCAAGGCGGCCGGCGACACCATGTGGGCGCTGCTGGCTGATGCTCCCGACGGGGCGATTCTGGAATCCAACTGGCTGTCCGGCTACCGCTACTTCGTCGTGGACGGGCTCGACCGTGCAGGGATCGCCGATCGGCCCGCCAACGGGACTGACCGTGGAGGTCCCGTCGGGCCTCGCCCGACGCAGGGAGCCGACGTGACGTCAGACACAGTCCGAAGTGCGCGTGGAGGACGACCGGAGGGAGGACCCCCGCCCGAGGAGCGCAGCAGCGTGGGCGTCCCACGACGCAACGCCACCACCAGCGCCAGCGTGGCCGTACGAGGTCCGGTGCGAAGCGGAGCGCCGGAACGTAGGAAGGCCGACCACCACCCGCACACGAACCCGCAGCGGATTCCGAGTGCTCACGAATACATAATGCCTAATGCGGCGCGAGCATCGTCTGCCGGGCCAGCCAGGAGAGATTCAGTTCGAGGCCTGGCCGCCAGACCTGCCAACCGTGGCCGCCGGGCAGCAGCTCAAAGGAAACGTGCATGTCAGCCGCCTTGCACGCCGCGTAGACCTTCTGCTGCTGCGGCCGATACGTCTCGTCGTCCGAGCCCGCGACGATCATCGCGTGCGTTTCCGGGAACTTCTTCGTTCGCATGATCGTCAAAGGATCGACGGCGAGAAACGCGGCCGCGTTGCCGCCGAAGGCGTTGTTCACGCTTTGTCGGAAGGTGCCGAGCGTCGGCTGGTCCTGACCGGAGATGGAGATGAAATCGCGATAGACATTCGGAGCGTTGACCGCGAGTTGTAGCGCGCAGGTGCCGCCGTAGGACAGGCCCGCGATGGCCCACTGGGACGCGTCGGTGTCCACCTGGAACGTCGACTTCACCCAGTTCGGCACGTCTACGGCTAGATACGTCTGTGCCTTGCCGAGCTTGGAGTCCACGCACATCGGGTTGCCGAATTCGGTGCCGGTGGCGTCCGCCATGACCACGACCGGGGCGAGGCCGTGGTGCGCGGAGGCGAACGTGTTCATCATGTCGATGATGTCGCCGCCGTCGACCCAGTCGCGCGGTGAGCCGGGCTGGCCGGCCAGCAGGACCAGGACCGGCAGGCGTGGGCGCGGCGTGGCCTGGTACGCGGGCGGCAGGTAGATCCAGGCCGAGCGCGCCCCGAAGCCTGAATGAGTGGCCGGGATCGAGGCCGTGGTGAGCGTGCCGCCTGACGGCATGTCGGCCGGAGCGTGCCAGACGGCGGAGAGGTACGTGCCGGTCGGGGCGATGACGAGCGGCTTGGTGCCGATCACCTCTCTGAGCGGCGTCGCCTGTGTCGTCAGGGCGCTGAGCGCGTTGCGGAGGGTCGGGAACTGGTCGTAGACGCGGTTGATCTGATTGAGCCCGAAGACGACGGCGACCAGTATCGCGACGCCGGCCAGCAGCCGGGGGCGCCAGCCCTTGCGCCGGAAGAGCTGGCCGAGGCCGAGCGCGACCGAGCCGAAGATCAGGCCGATCCAGACCACGACGTCGGTCGGCAGGTTGTCCGGGAAGGGCTGCCAGAGCCGGTCGACGAACAGCGCCAGACCGACCGAGACGGCGACCGCGCCGAGCAGGATCGCCGGGAGCCAGCGCGCCCGCCAGCGGCGATCCCGGCTGTAACCGAGGTAGAGCAGCGCGGCCAGGCCCAGCAGGGTGATCAGAAGGGGCGTGAGGCCGGAGATGATCGACCAGTCCAGCGGGCCGGACGCGAGGACTGGCCCGGGCCCGGGCTCCTGGTGACGCATGGTGTGCACCTTAGTTTAGAGCGACCGGGGAATGGTGGCCGGGCTCGCGGGTCGATGGCTCTCGCCTGGCCGCGTTCTCGTGGCTCTTCGAGCCCGCTGCGCGACCGGTCGCCGCCCAACGTGCGCCCCGCGCTGACTCGGTCGGCCTTGCCAGACTCGGCCCTCGACCCGCTCCCTGATCCGGCCCCCATTCCCCGGTCGCTCTATAGCTGAAGCTCGTGCGCATCTCGGCACGGCCGGGCGGCGGCGATGCCGGGCGCGGCCGTCAACGTACGGAGCATCAATGTTCACCGCTGCGGGGCGAATCTGAGAGGTGGGCGTGGGGTGGGGGCGGCAGACTGGAGGAGTGACACCGCGTGAGATCGCCTTCGGACCCGTTCTGACCGCCTTCAGCGTCCCCGGACACCGTTCGCTTTCGCTGCACGCAGTGGTGGCGGCCGCCGCGACGTCGGCGGTCGAGGTCACCGGGCGCAGCGAGAACAGCAGCAGCCGGGTGGTGCAGTTCGCGATGCTGTGCAGCTTCGTGGGCACCTTCACGCTGACCCGGCTCGTCGTACGAATGGTCCGTTCGGGTCGTGGGCCGTTCCGGAACGTCAAGGTGGGGGACGTCCACGTGCACCACCTCGTCCCCGGCATCGTGATCATGCTGGTGACCGCTCCGGTGGAGTTCGTCATCGCGCCGCACGGGGTCGTGCGCACGGTGCTGGCCTGTATCTTCGCCGCGGGCGCCGCGCTGACGCTGGACGAGTTCGCGCTCTGGCTGCACCTGACGGACGTGTACTGGGAGGACCGCGGCCGAAAGTCGGTGGACGCCGTCGTCGCGATCGCCGGGCTCGGCACCCTCGGGCTGGTCGTCTCGAACCCGATCGCGCGCAACCAGGGGGAGAGCCTCTGGTACTACTTCGGCTATCTCTTCCTGACGATCGGCTTCGTCGCCGTGGCGGTGTTCAAGGGCAGGCTCTTCCTCGGCCCGGCCGGCGTGCTGCTGCTCCCGCTCGCCATCTTCGCCGCGCTGCGCCTGGCCAAGCCGGGCTCGCCCTGGTTCGGGCGCTTCTACCCCGAGGATTCGAAGAAATACGAGACGGCCATGCGGCGGGCGGCGCGGATCAATCTCGAGGACCGGCTCAAGGAACTGGTGAGCGGGATGCCGCGCCCGACGCATCGCTGGCATAAGGACGAAAAATAGGAAGACTCCTGCGGCCGAACGAGCGATCATGTTTCGGTGGCTGGGACTCGGATGGGCACAGGGACCGGTGGCACCGCGCTCGCGGAGCGGAAGTACGAGCGGACGGTCGCCGGGCTGCGCGGCAGACGCATCGTGCAGGTCGCTTACTATCCGTTGACGGAGTGCACGGGCGGCTGCGCGGACGCGATAGCAGATCAGACGGTAGATAACGCCGCCGACGAGCACGGTGCGAGTTGGGCGCTGTGCTGCCAGGGCGGGTGCGGGGTCGAGGAGTGGGACTTCGGCGGCTGGCACCTGCCGACGATGGGCGTGGTGTTCACCTTCGACGACGGCGTCTCGGCACTGGCGACGTGGAACACCAGCTTCGAGCACTTCGGCCTTGAGGTCACGGTCGCGCCGACCCGGGCGAGCCTGCGCGACATCAGCCCGCCGGGAACCCCGAGCGAGGTCCTCGTCGGCGACCACAAGCGCTGGGCGGCCTTCGTCGGCGAACCGTTGACCGACGCCGGGATCTGCTGGTCGTCTCCGGTGCGCGACGGCGTCGCACGTCTGCCGTTGGCCGTGCGGCTGGAGATCGCGGGCGGCGAGTGCGTGTGGATCGCGGCCGGGGTGCCCGCGACGTGGCCGTTCAACGGACGCTTCCACCTGGGGACAGACGACGTTCTGGTGATCTTCGATGCCGAATTGGCCCGGCGCGAGCCTGAGCTGCGGCCGAGGTAGCACGACCCTCGCCTACGATGGCCGCATGACGCAGGCAGTGCTCGTGCTCAACGTCGGCTCCTCCTCGATCAAGTACCAACTGCTCGAACTCGGCGGCGAGAGCGACCGGCGGCTCGCGACCGGGATCGTCGAGCGGATCGGCAGCGGGGGAGAGGGCGCGCTGACGCACAAGCAGCCCGACGCCGCGCCCTACGAAGTCACCAGCACCTTCGACGACCACGCGCACGCGCTCACCGCGATCCTCGCCGCGTTTCGAGACGTCGGTCCGGACCTGGACGCGATCAAGCTGACGGCGGTCGGCCACCGCGTCGTGCACGGCGGCACCGAGTTCACCGGCGCGACAGTGCTCGACGACGCCGTGCTCGCCCGGATCCGCGAGCTCACTCCGCTGGCCCCGCTGCACAACCCGGCCAACATCACAGGCATCGAAGCCACTCAACGCGCGTTCCCCGACGTGCCGCAGGTCGCCGTCTTCGATACCGCGTTCCACCGGACGCTCCCCGAGGCCGCGCACACGTACGCCGTGCCGCTCGCGTGGCGCGACGAGTACGCGGTGCGGCGCTACGGATTCCACGGCACGTCGCACCAGTACGTCTCGCGCCGCGCCGCCGCATTCCTCGGACGTCCGATCACCGACACGAACGTGATCGTGCTGCATCTGGGCAACGGCGCGAGCGCTAGCGCGATCCGGGGAGGGCGCAGCGTGGACACGTCGATGGGCCTGACACCGCTGGAGGGCCTCGTCATGGGGACGCGCAGCGGGGACCTGGACCCGGCGATCCCCGAGTACCTCCAGCGGGTCGCCGGGCTCGACGCCGCGGCGGTGGACGCCGCGCTCAACCGGGAGAGCGGCCTGCTCGGGCTCGCCGGGAGCAGCGACCTGCGGGACGTGGACCGGACGGCCGCCGCCGGCGATCCCGCGGCCCGGCTGGCCCTCGACGTGTACTGCCACCGGATCCGCAAGTACGTCGGCGCGTACTACGCGGTGCTGGGCCGGGTGGACGCGGTCGTGTTCACCGCGGGCGTCGGCGAGAACGCCGCGCGGATCAGGGCGCTCAGCCTGGCCGGCCTCGAACGCCTCGGGATCGCGGTCGACGGCGGGCGCAACGAGTCCGAGGAGCGCGGCGAGCGGTTCGTCTCGCCGGCCGGCGCCGAGGTCGCGGTCCTGGTCATCCCCACCGACGAGGAGATCGAGATCGCCCGGCAGGCGCTGGCCGTGCTGTCCTGATCCGGGTCCTGACCCGCCCGCGCCGTGCGAACAGCTCATAATCGGCTCGTCCGATTACCAGCTCCACTCGGGTGAATACGGGTGACTCGGGTTCGCGGGTCGGCGTTGTTCCGAATATGAACGTGGAGAACCTCGATGCGCTCACCCCCGCTGAACTCGACGCGCTCCTTGATCAGGCGCTGAACCCGCAGGTGCCGGTCGAGGTGCTCTACGCCGTACTCGAGCGTATCGGCGCGGCCCCGGCGCATCCGCAGCACCCGCAGCAGCTCCACCCACAGGCCCAGCCGCAGCTTCACCCGCAGGTGTCGCCGCGCGGCGCGGCGACGGATCGCGCGGTACGGCCGGAGCGTCCGCAACCGTTGAAGCCTCCGAGGTCTCAGCCGCCGAAGACGCCGACGTCGCAGGCGCCGACGATGCCTGGACCCGTCCCCGCGCAGGGCAATCCCGGCGTCCCGGGGAATCCCTACGCGCCCGGCAACTCCGGCGCCAACCCGAACCTGAGTCCGAATCCAAATCCGAACCCGCAGGGCCCCAACTGGAATCCCGGCCCCAATCCGAACCAGAACCAGAACCGTCATCCCGACGCGCAACCGACCGCCGTGATCCCGGTCGTGCCGAAGAATGTCCTGGATTCAACTTCCAGTGCCGCAGCGCCGACCGCCGTCATCCCCGTCGTGCCGAGCGTGAACCCGGGCACCATCCCCATCTCCAACGGCGAATAAGCCAGCTGACCAGCACTGACGTCAGCAGCAACTCGCTCATCCAGGCCTCCCCGTCCGGATTGTTCACTGGCGTTTCACCGCCAAGACATGCATCTTGTCTGGACAAGTACGGGGTGTCAGCGGCAGTTTGCTCCGTGCGTCCGCCGCCGGCGGCTGCCGCGCCGCGACCCGACTCGACCGATCCGAGAGGACTCCGCCGGCGCGCGAGACGAGACGAAAGGCCACCCACGCCATGTCCCCGCTCTCCCGTCGTGCCCTCATAGGCAGCGCGGCCGCCGTCGGAACCGGCGCCGCGCTCGGCGTCGGACCGCTCCGCGCCGCCCGCGCGCAGGCCGCGACCACCGGCACCATCAACGACGTCAAGCACGTCGTGATCCTGATGCAGGAGAACCGCAGCTTCGACCACTATTTCGGCACGCTGCAGGGTGTGCGCGGCTTCGGCGACCGGGCCACGATCCTGCTGCCCGGCGGCTACAGCGTCTTCGACCAGCCCAACGGCTCCTCCCGGCAGTACCCGTGGAACCTCAGCAACGGCTCGGGCGACATCGTGGCCAGCGCCGAGACCCTCGCCCAGTGCGACGGTTCGCTCGACCACAGCTGGTCCACCCAGCACGAGGCCTGGGCCGACGGCGCGATGGACGACTGGATCTCGGCCAAGGGCTCGGACCGCACGATGGGCTACCTGACCCGCTCCGACATCCCGTTCCACTACGCGCTCGCCGACGCCTACACGATCTGCGACGCGTATCACTGCTCGATCCTCAGCGCGACCGGCCCGAACCGCACGTACCTGTGGTCCGGCATGATCGACCCGAACGGCACCGCGGGCGGTCCGGCCTACGACGGCGGGTCCGAGTCGGATCTGAGCTGGCAGACGTACGCCGAGACGCTGCAGGACGCGGGCGTGTCCTGGAAGGTCTACCAGGTCGCGAGCGACAACTTCGGCGACAACGCGCTCGCCTACTTCAAGCAGTTCGCCAACGCCGCCACCAGTTCCCCGCTGTACCAGAACGGCATGGGCTCGGTCGCGTCGACCACCGGCTCCACGCCCACCGACATCGCCGCCGCCATCAAGAACGACGTGGTCAACGGCACCCTGCCGCAGGTTTCCTGGATCGTGGCGAACCAGCAGTGCTCCGAGCACCCGGACGCTCCGCCGGAGGACGGCGCGCAGTTCGTCAACGAGGTGCTCCAGGCGCTCGCCGCCGACTCGGGGGTTTTCGACTCGACCGTCCTGTTCCTCGACTACGACGAGAACGACGGCTTCTTCGACCACGTGCCGCCGCCGGTCCCGCCGGCCGGGACCGCCGACGAGTTCATCCTGAGCGGCACGCCGATCGGCCTCGGCTACCGGGTGCCGATGATCATCGCCTCGCCGTGGACGCGCGGCGGCTGGGTCGACTCGCAGACCTACGACCACACTTCGGTGATCCGCTTCATGGAGACCTGGACCAGCGCACTCGGCACCCCCGCCCTGTGCCCGAACATCTCCGGTTGGCGGCGCGAGGTCTGCGGCGACCTGACCGGCGCCTTCGACTTCGCGAGCCCGGTCTACGGGCTGCCCTCGACCCTCCCGGCGACCACGTCCACGATCAGCCTCGCGCTGTGCGACATCGAGCTCAACCCGTCCGCCGACACGAACGCGATGCCCGCGCAGGAGTCCGGCACCCGCTCGGCCCGCGCCCTGCCCTACCAGCCGGACGGCTACGTCTCCTCGATCCAGTACGGCTCGAACGGCCAGATCCTGCTCTGGCTGAAGATGGCCAACGAGGGCGGCCTCGCGACGAACGCGGCGGCGTTCTCCGTCTACGCCAACGAGTACCGCAGCGGCGGGCCCTGGCAGTACACGGTCCCGGCGTATTCGGCCTCCGCGGGCGACGGCGTCGTCACCGACTACTTCAACATCGGCTCCGGCTACGGTTCCGGCGCGTACGACCTGACCATGACCGGCCCGAACCGCTTCCTGCGCCGTTTCCGCGGCAACGCGACCACGGCCGGCCGGTACGCCGAGGTCACCAGCCACTACGCGCCCTCGCCGAACCTGAACGAGGAGTCGCTCTGGCTGACCATGACCAACACGGGCACCTCCTCGGTCACCTTCACCGTCACCGCGAACAACTACCGGACCGACGGGCCGTGGACGTACACCGCGGCGGCGGGCGCGAGCGTGTCCGACTACTGGAACCAGGTCGCGTACAGCGGTGGATGGTATGACTTCACCATCACTGTCAGCGGCGACTCCGCCTGGTCCCGGCGCTTCACCGGACACCTCGAGACCGGCGCGGCGAGCGTCACCGGCTGACGCCGAGAACGCTCCCACCAGCAAGATCGGAGGCTCGCATCGAATCCACCTCTAGACGCGGCGGATTCGGTGCGAGCAGAATGACCCGGCGACGGCAGGCAGGCGCAGGTTCCGAGCGGGAGGCGGCGAGGATGACGACGGGCCCGGGGGACGAGTCGGCCGACGCGGGCTATCCGTCCTTCACGGCGGTGCGCACCGGCAACGCCTTCGAGGAGACGGTCGAGCGGATCCTGCGCTCGGTGAAGCTCGGCACGATCCGGCCCGGAGAACGGCTGCCCCCGGAACGCGAGCTCGCCGCCCAGCTCAGGGTCAGCCGGGACACGCTGCGCGAGGCCATCCACGCGCTGGCCGCCGAGGGCATCGTGGCCAGCACCCGGGGACGCACCGGCGGGACCAGGGTGCTGCGGCTGCCCGGACCGCTCTCGCCGGAGCGGCTGCGCGACGTGGTCGACGGGATGCCCGGCGGCCTCGAGGACGCGCTGACCTTCCGCCGCGTGGTGGAGACCGGCTCGGCCGAAACCGCCGCGGCCCGCCGGCTCGACACCGACGGGCGTCGGCTGCTGACCGGCCGGATGGAGGCCGCCGAACAGGCCGGCGCCGCCGACTACCGGATCGCCGACACGCGCTACCACCTGGCCCTGGCCGACCTGTCCGGCTCCACCCAGCTGGCGGCGGCGGTGGCCGAGGCCCGGTTGCGTGTCAATGATCTGCTGGACGCGATCCCGATGCTCGAGGCCAACCTCCGGCACTCCGCCGAACAGCACCGGGCGATCAGTGCGGCCGTGCTCGGCGGCGATCCCGAGGCGGCGCGGCGCGCGATGGCCGAGCACCTTGAGGGCACCGCGGTGCTGCTTCGCGGCTTTCTCGAAGTGTGAGCGCTCGAGGCTTGCGCTCTCGAGGCGTGAACCGGCCCTTGACTTTCGCCGGAGGTAGGCCAGACTGAGGAGCGCCCAATGGGCGAATCCTCGTCCATAACGGTCGACTGCTCGTTCCCTGACATCATCGTCCTTGGAGGCGCGCGCATGAACAACGACGGCAGCCAGACCGGCCTACGTCCGGGCCTGCTCACGCTCGACCGGCTGCGCGAGCTCGTCGCCGACGGGACCGTGGACACCGTCGAGGTCTCGATCACCGACATGCAGGGACGGCTCCAGGGCAAGCGCCTCTCGGCCGAGTACTTCCTCGACGTGGTCGTCCCGCACGAGACCGAGGCGTGCAGCTACCTGCTCGCCGTGGACGTGGAGATGAACACGGTCGCCGGCTACGAGCTGTCGTCCTGGGAGTCCGGCTACGGCGACTTCGTGCTCAAGCCGGATCTCGGCACCCTGCGGATGATCCCCTGGCAGCCGGGCACGGCGGGCGTGCTCGCCGACGTGTACTGGGAGAGCGGCGAACCGGTCACCGCCTCGCCCCGGCAGCTGCTGCGCCGCCAGCTCGACCGGCTCGCCGAGCACGGCCTTGTCGCGTACGCCGGGACCGAGCTCGAGTTCATCGTCTTCAACGACAGCTTCGAGCAGGCCTGGGACCGCAACTACGCGGGCCTGACCTCGGCGAACCAGTACAACGTGGACTACTCGATGCTCGGCACCGCGCGCATCGAGCCGCTGCTGCGCGCCATCCGCAACGGCATGACCGGCGCCGGGATGTTCGTCGAATCGGCGAAGGGCGAGTGCAACCCGGGCCAGCACGAGATCGCCTTCCGCTACGCCCAGGCCATGACCACCTGCGACAACCACTCGATCTACAAGACCGGCGCCAAGAACATCGCCGCGCAGCAGGGCAGCAGCCTGACCTTCATGGCCAAGTACGACGAGCGCGAGGGCAACTCCTGCCACATCCACCTGAGCCTGCGCGCCGCCGGGGACGACGCGGCGGTGCTCGCGGGGGAGGGCGAGCACGGCTTCTCCAAGCTGATGGAGCACTACCTGGCCGGACAGCTGGCCCACGTCAGGGAACTGACGCTGCTCTACGCGCCGAACATCAACTCCTACAAGCGCTACGCCGACGGCAGCTTCGCGCCGACCACGGTCGCCTGGGGCCGGGACAACCGCACCTGCTCGCTGCGCGTCGTCGGCCACGGCCACGGGCTGCGGGTGGAGAACCGCGTGCCCGGCGGCGACGTGAACCCGTACCTCGCCGTCGCCGGCATGATCGCCGCCGGACTGGACGGGATCGAGCGTGAGCTGCCGCTGGAGCCGGAGTTCCGCGGCAACGCGTACGACGCCGCCGACCGGCCGCGCGTGCCCAAGACGCTGCGTGATGCGGCCGAACTGTTCGCCGAGAGCGCCCTCGCCAAGTCCGCCTTCGGTGAGGGCGTCGTCGCGCACTACCTCAACGCCGCGCGCATCGAGGTAGAGGCCTTCGACGCGACGGTGACCGACTGGGAGCGACGCCGAGGGTTCGAGCGCCTGTGACCGTGAATACTTCGGGGACGAACAGTTCGGGGACGCGGCCCCGCATCGGCGTCAGCATGTACCGCGAGCAGGCCTCGTGGGGCGTATGGAATCAGGATGCTGTCGTGCTCCCGGCCACGTACGTGGACTGCGTCGCGGCGTCCGGAGGCATCCCGCTGCTCCTTCCGCCGAGCTCTGACGTATCCGCCGACCTGGCTGCCGATACCGTCGCAGGGCTCGACGGCCTTGTCCTTACGGGCGGCCCGGACATGGACCCCGCGCGCTACGACGAGCCTCCGCACGCCGAGACCGGACCGCCGCGCGTCCAGCGCGACACCTGGGAACTGGCGTTGCTGGCCGCCGCGCTGGACCTGGACATCCCGGTGCTCGGCATCTGCCGGGGCGCCCAGCTGTTCAACGTCGCGTTCGGCGGAACCCTGATTCAGCACCTGCCCGAGGAGCCCGGCGCCACGGACCATCGAGGCGGCGTAGCGGTCTTTCGCAGCACACGCGTCGACCTGGACTCCGCCGCGTTGCCCGGCTCGGTCCTCGGCGCGAGCACCGACGTGTCCTGCTACCACCACCAGGCCATCGCCAGACTCGGCAAGGGCCTGAGCGTGACCGGCCGCGCCCCCGACGGCACGATCGAGGCGGTGGTCGTCGACGGGCCCGCGTTCGCCGTGGGCGTGCAGTGGCACCCGGAGCAAGACCGCGAACTGCGCCTGTTCACCGCACTGATCGAAAGTACGTATTCATGAGTGAGCTGATTTACTCGGAGACGCTGCACACGGTCCTGAACCCGGCCACCGAGCAGCCGGTCGTGGACGTCCCGATGGCCTCGGCGCGGGACGTGGACGCGGCGGTGGCCCGCGCCGTGGACGCGTTCCCGGCCTGGCGGGACCTGGCCCCCGGCGACCGGGCCCGGCTGCTGCGCCGCTTCGCCCAGCGCATCGACGAGGAGCGGGAGGAACTCGCCCGGCTCGAGGTCGTCAACTCCGGCCACCCGATCGGCGGCGCCCGCTGGGAGGCGGGCAACGCGCGCGACCTGTTCGACTACTACGCCGGCGCCCCCGAGCGGCTGACCGGGCGGCAGATCCCGGTGCCCGGCGGCATCGACGTGACCTTCAAGGAGCCGCTCGGCGTCGTCGGGGTGATCGCGCCGTGGAACTTCCCGATGCCGATCGCCGCCTGGGGCGTGGCCCCCGCGCTCGCCGCCGGCAACACGGTGATCCTCAAGCCCGCCGAGCAGACGCCGCTGACCGCGCAGTACCTGGCCAGGCTGGGCCGGGAGGTCGGCCTGCCGCCGGACGTCTTCCAGGTGCTGCCCGGCACCGGACCCGTCGCGGGCGCCCGCCTGGTCGAGCACGCGGACGTGGCCAAGATCGTCTTCACCGGTTCGACCCGCGTCGGCCGGGAGATCGCCGCCAAGGCCGCGCGGCGGATCATCCCGGTGACGCTCGAGCTCGGCGGGAAGAGCGCGAACATCGTGTTCGAGGACAGCGACCTCGAGCGGGCCGCGGCGTCGGCGCCGGACGCGGTGTTCGACAACGCGGGCCAGGACTGCTGCGCCCGAAGCAGGATCCTGGTCCAACGGTCCGTCTACGACCGGTTCATGGAGCTGCTCGAGCCCGCCGTCAAGGCGATCCGCGTCGGCGACCCGAGCCGCGAGGAGACGTCCATGGGCCCGCTGATCTCGGCTGCCCAGCGTGAGCGAGTGCGCGCGTACGTGCCCGAAGACGCTCCCGTGGCCTTCCGCGGCGACGCCCCGACCGGCCCCGGCTTCTGGTTCCCGCCGACCGTCCTCGCCCCGATCGAGCCCGACGCGCCCGCCGCCACCGAGGAGATCTTCGGCCCGGTCGTCGCCGTGCTGCCCTTCGAGGACGAGGCCGACGCGATCCGGCTCGCCAACGCCACCCGCTACGGCCTGTCCGGCTCGATCTGGACCAGGGACATCGGCCGCGCGCTGCGGATGTCGCGAGCCGTGCAGGCCGGGAACCTCTCGGTCAACTCCAACTCCTCGGTGCGCTTCTGGACCCCGTTCGGCGGCTACAAGGAGTCCGGCCTGGGCCGCGAGCTGGGCCCGGACGCGCTCGACGCGTTCACCGAGACCAAGAACGTCTTCATCGCATACTGACGGCTGACAGACCCAGTAGATCCAGGAGAGAATCATGGTGGAGCGCTACGCCGGCAAGGCGGCCGTCATCACCGGAGGCGCCAGCGGCATCGGCCTGGCCACGGCCCGACGGCTGGCCGCCGAGGGAGCGAGCGTCGTGATCGCAGACCTCGACGAGAAGGCGGGCCCGGCGGCGGCCGAGGGGGTGGGCGGCCTGTTCGTGCCCGTAGACGTGACGAACAAGGAGCAGGTCGACGCGCTGTTCCAGACGACCGTGGACCGGTACGGCTCGCTGGACCTGGCCT